>Ga0180432_10000915_pt1 | contig 47511 bp, 39 predicted proteins | sample SS_ome_10_FD_132414 | JGI IMG/M metagenome (GOLD analysis project Ga0180432, IMG submission 132414) | Hypersaline lake sediment archaeal communities from the Salton Sea, California, USA - SS_1_MS_2 metaG | ecosystem: Environmental > Aquatic > Non-marine Saline and Alkaline > Hypersaline >...
CCCGAATGCGCAGGTAGCCAATACCAAAAAAACAAATTTTTCAAATTTTTTTTATCTCTTTCCACACAACAACTTACAATTTTTGACGGCCCTAAAATCTCCCGAATTTTCGCACCAAACGCGCAGGTTCGTCTAATTATGGGGGGCATGTTTTTTATCCCCCCCTTTAAAAAAGTGAACACTTAATTAGGAGTTATTATGACCGAACTACAAACTACGAACCACAATCTACTAACTACAATTCCCAATAAAAAACAAGCTCTGGCCTTGCCGGAGCTTTCCGCTTCGTTTAGCCCACGGCTCCGCCGTGATTCCTACCTTCCAAAATCCAAGCCCTTCACTTATACCAGCGCACAAAAATACTCTTTTATGCAAAACAAACCCAATTTCCCTCGTTTCTGCGCCAAAAACGCCGATTCCGAAGAAAAACAAAGCCAATTCAAACCCAATCTCAAACCACCCCCTGCCAATACCCGTTTTATGTTGACTATCGAGGATTTTCAGATAAACTTCAGTTGGATTACTTAATCAGGCGGATTTTAATATGGCCCAAAAACAACATAATTCCATTGAAATCGAAAAATGGCTCAAATTAATCAGGGCCGACGCCGTCGGCCCAACCACTTTTGGAAAGCTTCTCAAGCACTTCAGCTCAGTGGACAACGCTTTAGGTGCCTCCGTAAGTGAGCTGGCAAAAGTAGATGGCATAGGTTTTAAGACCGCTGAGCAAATCGCTGCAACGCGGGACAAGTTCGATACAGCAGCCGAATTGGAAACGGCAGAGAAACTCGGAGTCTGGATAATAAATCTTACCGACGAGCGCTATCCTGCATTATTGAAGCGGATTTATGACCCCCCACCTGTTCTTTATATTAAGGGCAGTTTAAGCAGTGCTGATAATTTGAGTATTGCAATAGTCGGTTCGCGCAGGTGCAGTCTGTATGGGCAGGAACAGGCATCCCGATTTGCTCATCTGTTAAGTTCGGCCGGCTTTACTATTTGTTCAGGAATGGCACGCGGCATAGATACATTCGCACATCAGGGTGCACTGGCCGGCGGCGGACGAACGATAGCAGTTCATGGCTGCGGATTGGCAAATGTCTTTCCGCCGGAAAATAAAAAACTGTTTGAACTTATAGCCGAATCCGGGGCCTGCATCAGTGAATTGCCGCTTCGGTATGAGCCGTTATCTGAGAATTTTCCACCGCGAAACAGAATAATAGCGGGTCTATCACTTGGGACAATTGTTATCGAGGCAGGATTAAAATCAGGTGCTTTAATTACCGCTGAAGCTGCATTGGAAAATGGTATAGATGTTATGGCCGTGCCGGGCAAGATTGATTCGCCATTGAGCAGGGGTTCGAACCGGCTGCTCAAGCAGGGAGCGAAACTCATCGAATCCGTGGAGGACGTAGCTGAAGCCCTCGGTTATATCGGCCGGCAGTTGCAAAGCCATATAAGTGTGGCGACAAAAAAGACATCTGAAAAAATAGAAGAGTCTTTATTCGATGTGGGTCAGTTTAACCTTAACGACTCTGAAAGAATGATTTATGATTATCTAAACAAAGAGCCGCTGCACCTGGAGCAGATAATTGCAGGGACGGATTTATTGCCGGGCAATACAAATGCCTCCCTGATATCGCTGCAGCTTAAGGGCTTGATAAAACAATTGCCGGGCAGTTTATTTGTGCGAAATTAGGCTTTTTCCCCGGACCATTGTCGGCCAGGTGTGGATATATTGCGGTTTTCAAGCAGGAATGAAGTTTTCACGATAGAGAGTCATTCAGAATCGAATTTTATCTCTACGGAAGTGAAGCCAAACTGCTGGAAGCGATTGGTTTTAATCTTGATATCACAGGGATTGCAGAGCCCGAAGACGTCGCAGGGACGAAAGTTCTCCTCGATGGTAAAGTTTTCATCGAGTATGTTTCCTACTGGTTCTCTTCCGTTATAAAGGTCGCTGTGACAACGGTAAACAGAACCCGAGGGGCCAATGATTAATTCGGTTGTTTTACATTCGACTTTCGGCCCTATTTTGCCTGTGACGGCCTCAGGATACTTATATGTTCCGTAGAGTTTACCTTCGTGATGGCCGAGAAATTCCTTGGTTCGAAAGTCGATTCCGGCGGCAATACAGTCCTGCTTTGCGCGCTCAATCTCCTCAATTTGCGAGGGGTGTTCTACTGCCCAGATGCCGACCGAATAACCTTTATCCAACAACAACAACACCTTTGCCTTGATATCATCAAGTTTCATAACCATAGGATGATATGAGACGCGAATTGAGGCATACGGTGCTTCGCGGCGAACCTTCTCGGGTGGAACGCTGGCCATAAAGTGCTCGACATCGAACTGCAGATTGGTCAGGATGTCGATATTCAGGTCGCTGCGCAGGCCATTAATGATTTCATAAAAACCTTTGTGCAGACTCGGCTCACCGCCCTGGAGAGTTATCGGCAGATCCGGGGTCGAGATTATCCGGTTGAGACCTTGCCGCCACTGCTGGGCAGTCATTCGCTTTTCGTCGCTGCGAAGATTGTCGAATCTATTGATGCAGAAGGAACAGTTGAGATTGCAGCCTAATGTCAGAAAGACCGCTATATAGCCATAACTTTGCGGCAACTCAATTGCCGGCAGGTCTGTTCCTTCTGGCGTTGTCATATTTGATTCCTTAGTAATACGCCGTTTTGCGTTGGTCATCTGCACTAATCCTTCGTTGCATATTTTATATTATCCAGCTTTATTTTGCAAGAGTTAAAGGGCATATCACATTTTCAGAACATAAAAAACATCCAGTCCTACGTTTATACAATTTTTTTTTATACTATAACCAAATTCTGTGATAATATCATTATGATAACTAATTGCTCCCTCAAACAAAACCGGATTGTTGGTTCCTGTGTATGGCAGGGAAAAAGAAAGTGAAATATTCCAATACCAGCATCGTGACAGAGCAGATGAAACCGACGTTTTGTCCGGAGCGGTGGTGGCAAATACAGCTTGCAGCTGCGATAATTATCGCCACCGGCATTGCTGTATTTTTGAACAGCTTTGACGGTGTGTTTCTTTATGACGATACCAAATCCATTGTTAAAAATCCTCACATTCGTAAGCTTTGGCCACTCTCGGAAGCAATGTCTCTACCCCTGGCAAACAGTGGAGCCACTGTGTCCGGCAGGCCGATACTTAGTTTATCTTTTGCCATCAACTATGCTTTGTTTGGAAAAGAGCCGTGGGGCTATCACTTAGTGAACCTGGTTATACATATCTGTGCAGGCCTGCTGCTGTTTGGCATTGTTCGGCGAACCTTGTCTCTGAAACAATTTCAACAACGTTATGGGCAGCAAGCAATATGGCCGGCGGTGGCTGTCGCACTGCTCTGGCTGGTTCACCCTATCCAGAGTGAAAGTGTAACCTATATAGTGCAGCGGGCTGAATCGATGATGGGGATGTTTTTTTTATTGACACTCTATTGCGCTGTTCGAGGGTTTCAAAGCAACAGGTGCCTGTTATGGTACTCGGTTTCAGTTCTGTCCTGTGCGTTGGGAATGGGCACAAAGGAGGTTATGGTTGCGGCACCGATGATTATATTGTTATACGATTATGTTTTTATCTGCGGCTTTTTTAAGGTAGCGCTGCAGCGCCGCTGGGGCTTGTACGTCACTCTGGCGGCGACCTGGATTATTCCTGTTATGCAGATACTGTTGACGAGAGAAATGATAAGCGTGGACTTACAGATAATAAACCCTCTCAAGTACGCTCTGACCCAGCCCGGCGTTATTTTGTACTATCTGAAATTGTCTATCTGGCCAAGCTCTTTGGTGATGGACTACAACTGGCCAACGGCAGATAGCATCACCGACATTTTTCCTGCGGGTTTTGTGATACTCTCGATGCTGGTTCTGACCGGATGGGGACTTATTCGCAGGCGGTGGTTTGGTTTTGTTGGCGCGTGGTTCTTTTTCATACTAGCACCATCGTCGAGCTTTGTTCCTACTTTACAGAACGCCTTTGCACATCGAATGTACCTTTCGCTGGCGTCTGTGATTACGTTGATTGTGTTGGGTGGTGAGTATATTTTGTCCAAAACCGCAGCGGCCCGATTGGGCAAACGTATCCGGCAGGTGGCCGCAGCAGGAGCGGTTCTGTCGATTGCGGTGACATTTAGTTATCTTTGCTATGAGCGAAACAAGGATTACCACAGTGGGTTTGTTTTTTGGGCCGACAATGTAAAAAAAATGCCTGAAAGTGAAGTTGCCCATATTATGTTCGGTGGTGAGTTAATGAAACAAGGCAATCTTGAGGCAGCCAAGGCCCAGTATGAGTATGTACTTCGCCTCAATCCTTACAACGCCGATGCCCACAGTAATCTTGGTGCCATATTTATGAAAGAAGGCGACCTTGGCCGATCCAAGGCCAAGCTTGAAGAAGCACTTCGCATTTCTCCAAACCATGCTGATGCCCACTACAATTTCGGAAACCTGTTAATGCAACAAGGGGACCTGGCCGAGGCCAAAAACCACTATGAGGATGCACTTGATATCAACCCCAACCATTCTGATGTCCACAACAACCTCGGCACTATCTTAATGCGAGAAGGCAATCTATCCGGAGCTAAGATCCAATATGAATATGCACTTCGCATCAAGCCGAACTATGCCGAGGCCCACTACAACCTCGGCAACATCTTAATGCAGGAAGGCAAACCGGCCGAAGCCAGGGCCAGGTATGAGCAAGTACTTGTTATTAATCCTGCTTATGCCGACGCTCACAACAACCTCGGCGTGATATTCCTGAGACAGGGAGAAATACAACAGGCCAAGGCAAAATTTGATGATACGCTTCGAATTGAGCCTAAACACTACGACGCGCACCATAATCTTGGAGACGTATTCGCATCACAACAGAACTTTATGAAAGCAAAGTTTTATTACGAAAGGGCATTTGAGATAAACTCATATAATCTGATGGTGATGAACAAGCTTGCGTGGCTTCTGGCGACATGTCCGGACAATAGTGTTCGTGACGGCGTCCGAGCGATAGAACTGGCTCAGAAAGCATGTAATTTAACAAACTACAAAGAGCCAGGACTGCTTAATACACTTGCAGCAGCTTATGCAGAGGCAGGCAGATTTGCAGAGGCAGTACAAACTTCGAGCCAAGTGCTGGATTTGGCAAAACTTCAGAATAATGACCCCACCTATATAGAGCAAATCCAACTGCATCTTGAACAATACAAGCAAGGCAGGCCATTCCATCAGAGGCCGTGAGTCAAAGTTGAACGTCCCATAATCAACAGGTCAAGCTTATAATTTGGGAGCTATTTATTGACGTGATACCGCCGCTGAATGAGGTTTTTGGAGAGGGTATGGTTAAATGCAGAATATACCGTCCGATATTGTTAAACCATACTCAATATAATATGAGAATATCATTCGCCGGGAGCAAAATGCTTCTATCAGGTGCATTTGTCGAAGTTTTGTTTGACATTATGACTGAATTTTGGGATAATATAGTATGAGTTTGGTTGTGGTATTGGGAGTTAAGCTGTGTTCTGCACTACGGTAAAAAAGGTTTTAGGTTTAATTGCTATTTGGGACTGTCCTGTTGATGTTTGATACGAATTTCGATAAGCAGAAATTGATGTACCATCCCAAGGAACTGGGGTATTGGCTCAGCCACGGGGTCACAAAGGGACCTATTTATACTGAGATGGAACTCTGCAGCAAGTGCAACTGCCGCTGTATCTTCTGTGGAGTGGACTATTTAGTCAACAAGAGTGATGATATGATTGATATAGCTTTAGCCAAGAAAATTATCGGTGACCTGCATAGTCTTGGCAACAAATCGATTATGTTCAGCGGGCATGGTGAGCCGCTTCTACATCCAGAGTCGGAGGAAATTATCAGCTTTGCAACAGAACTGATGAGCACATCGGTGACAACTAACGGTTTGATGTTGACAGACAAGAATATCGGCCTAATTGACGGTCTGGAATGGATTCGATTTTCAGTTAATGGATGCGACCCGGACAACTACGCACATATTCACGGCAGCAGGCAGGAGATGTTCGAGCGTGTCATAGCAAATATAACAGGTGTGGTAAAGCGAAAGCGCAAGTTGGGTCTGAAGCTGACCATTGGCTCACAACTGGTTCTTCTTGAAGATAACGCCAGCGGCGTTATTGAACTTGCCCGTCGCCTTAAAGAGACAGGAGTGGACTACTTCAGTATTAAGCCATATTCTAAGCATCCATTGAGTGAAAACAAAATGAGTATCGATTACAGTCGTTTTACAGAACTGGAAAAGGAATGTAACACCCTTGATGATAGCTCATTCAAGATAATTTTTCGGGCAGGCTCAATGAAAAAGGTCGGAGGCAAAAAGCAATACCGCAAATGCTATGGAACGAATTTTCTTTGTTTTGTTTGTGCCAACGGAGATATTTATGAATGCAATGTTTTTGTAGGCGACCCGAGATTTTTGCTTGGTAACACAAATAATGAAAGTTTGAAAGATATATGGAGAGGTAGGCGGAGAAAATCGGTTCTGGCATTGATAGAAAATGAATTAGATATTGATTTGTGCCGGGATATTTGCCGGATGGATGAATGTAATAAATACCTTTGGCGTTTGAAACATCCCTGGCCCCACGATAATTTTATTTAATCAAAGGCAAGTGTAAATTGGCTAAGAAAAAGCATAAAATACTTATTATCAAGCTCGGCTATTCTGAAACTCTCATTCCGGAAATAGGGCAAACATGCAGTCTTGGGGATGTTCTGAGGACGACGGTTGTTCTTCATCTGTTCAAAGACGACTATGTTACGTGGCTGACAGATAAGGCGGCACTTCCACTTCTCGAAGGCAATCCCTATATCGACCGCCTACTTACTTTTGATTTATTAAGCACACTCCAGCTTGAGAGTGAACGGTTCGACAAGGTAATCAATCTGGAAAAAGTTCCCGGCATTTGTGCTCTGGTAAATAAAATTAATGCGTGGAGCCACTATGGTTTTCGGTTCGATGAGGAAAAGGGTGCGGCGGAAGCATACGAACGTGCTCACGAAGTGCTGAATATTGCCAATCGCGAAGACCTGAAAAAACTCAACGACAAACCCTGGGCTGAAATGTTGTACAGCATACTGGGAGCCAAGTGGGATGGTCAGAGTTATATGCTTGGATATAAAGCAGTCGGCAAAATGAAATATGACTTAGGTTTCAATGTCCACGTGGGCAAACTGCTACCAGTAAAAGCCTGGCCGATGGAATACTGGTCCGAATTAGAGAAACTCATCGATGGGAAATATACTGTCACATATCAGCAGCACCTTAATGACCTCAAAGGATATATGGAGTGGATTAATTCCTGTCGGATGTTAATTACGAACGATTCATTAGCAATTTACCTGGGTATTGCTTTGGGCAAAAAGGTGCTGGGTCTGTTCGGGCCGACGCCGGTGACCGAGCAATCGCCGCACAAGAATCTGCGGATGCTGCAACCTAATATTGAACTGGATTGCATACCCTGCTTCAAGGCCGAATGTGCTCTCAATGATTGCTGTATGAAATACATATCCGCTCAGATGGTTCTTGATGCCATAAATGACTGGGGGGTGGACTGAGCCAATTATATCAAACATTCTCTCGACGAGCAGAATTGTGTCGATTGCAGAGCTATGGGGGAATTAACATCATCTGATACAATTTAAAAAGTAATTTTAGCCACCTGTAATACAAGTGGCATTTGTGACAAAAATATGATATATAATAAGTTTTTGAGAGTCTGTAAACGGTACCTTGTTTTTGAAAGTGGAGCAGGCCTTTCCTTGTTGAGGTGCAGATGAGAATGACGGTAGATGAACTCAAAATTATTTCCACTGAACTGCGTAAAAATATCGTGAGAATGCACCAGAGAGGCAGCAATGTGGGTTCAGCCATGTCGGCTGCCGACATCCTGGCGGTTCTTTATTTTGAGATAATGCACATTCCTTCGCCGGACGAGCCTGCGCGGGACAGGTTCATTCTTTCCAAAGGACACGCCGCCTCTGCCTTGTATGCGGCTCTTGCACAAAAGGGTTTTATCGATACGGCGTTATTGAAAGATTACCTTGCCGACGACAGTATCCTTATGGGGCATCCCTGCCAAAAAACGGTACCCGGTGTTGAGGTCTCGACCGGCTCGCTTGGTCACGGCCTGCCCGTTGCTGTAGGTATGGCAATGGCGGCAAAACACGACAACAAAACCTATCGCATTTTTGTCCTTATGGGCGACGGCGAGTGCCAGGAAGGAAGTGTCTGGGAAGGTGCGATGTTAGCTGCAAGATTAGGGCTGGACAATATCACCATTATAATCGATGCCAACAATCTCCAAGGCTATGGCCGAGCCGAAGAAATTCAAGCGATAGCAACATTAGCTCCGAAGTTTTCGGCCTTTGGCTGGGAGGCAAGGGAAGTCGACGGCCACAACCAGCGCCAATTGATTGATACACTCAGCACAGTTCCATTTGCCTACGGCAGGCCATCGGCAATAATTGCCCATACTATCAAAGGCAAAGGAGTTGCGGAAATGGAGGACAAACTGGGCTGGCACTATTTCTCGGTGCCAGCTGAAAAGGTCAAACCATTTACCAACGAACTGGACAGACCCAAATGAGAATAGCATTTTTAAATAAACTTACGGAACTGATGGAACAGGACGATTCGATATACGTTCTGGTCGCCGATACGGGATTTCATGTTTTCGACGAATTCCAGAACCAGTTTTCCGAGCGCTATCTTAATGTAGGTATTTCTGAAGCTTCGATGGTCGGGATGGCTTCAGGATTGGCACTTAGCGGGAAAAAGGTATTTACATACGGCATCGTACCATTTGTAACAATGCGCTGCTTTGAGCAAATCCGGGTGGATTTGTGCTACCCCAGACTGCCGGTAACAATAGTCGGGGTCGGTGGAGGTCTTACATACGGCCCGGCGGGGATGACGCATCACTCTATAGAGGATATTGCGGTGATGAACTGTCTGCCGAATATGACCATAATCTGTCCGGGCGACCCGATTGAGACACAACAAGCCGTCGAAGCTGTAATGTCACTTGAAGGGCCATGTTACCTGCGGCTTGGCAAAACGGGAGAAAAGGTAGTTCATAGCCAGCCGGCAAAATCCTTTGCCATAGGCAAGGGGCTGAGAGTGCGCGAAGGAAGTGACGTTGCGATTATTACCACCGGCAATATGCTGCCAACATCTGTTGATACCTGCGATATTTTAGAGGGGGATGGTATCGGCCCGGAACTAATAAGCATGCATACCGTCAAGCCCATCGACCGGGAATTGATTATCGAACTGGCCCGGAGATGTCTTCTCATAGCTACGGTTGAAGAGCACAGTATCATCGGCGGGCTTGGCAGTGTGGTAGCAGGTGTGTTGACCGAGGAAGGGCTGAAAACAAAAGTGCTGTTAAAGAAATTTGCAATTAGTGACGAATACGCCCACAAAGCAGGCAGTCAAGATTATTTACGGCGGCAATATGGATTGACAGCCGAGACAATAGCAAATGAGGTTCGAATATGCCTAAAGAAAATTCCATAACGGTCGTCGTGCCGGCGCTGAACGAAGAGAAGCATTTGGCCGGAGCCGTTGCGGATATGGTGGGGGCGGTGGAGCAATCGTTTGATGAATATGAGATTCTTGTATTCAACGACGGAAGTACCGACAGAACCGGCGAGATAGCAGAAAAGCTGGCAGAGCGTTATGAATATGTTAGGGCATTTCACCATAAGAGTCCAAAGTGTATCGGCGGGGTCATTCGAGAAGGACTTAAACGGGCGAAAATGAATTATTTTATTTATGTTGACGGCAAAGGCGCAACTTCGGCTGAGGCGATGAGAATTATCTTCGCTGAAAAAGGTAAAGCCGACATAGTAATATCCTACGCCACCAACACAAACGAAAGGAATATCGGCAGGAGAATCGTCTCATGGGCTTTTCGGACGCTTCTGAATGTGCTGTTTCGCTTAAACATAAAACATTACGGAAACAGCATTCTATACCGAAGTTCACAGCTAAAGCAGTTTCATATCCGCACCAACAGCTTTGGCTATCAGCCGGAAGCGCTGATAAAGATGCTCAAAACCGGCTGCAGTTACGTGCAGGTCGAGTATAAAGATAAGTTTGATATAGAGGCGAGGAAAAGCAAGGCATTTAAGCCAAGTAATATAATAAGCGTTTCGAAATTTATCCTGGTTACTCTATGGGAGATATACATAAGGAAAGATACCATCAAGTTAAGTAATATACAGAATACTGCACAAACCGGAGTCAAATGACATTAATGGAAACATCGTTGAAAAAAGATGTTGATGGTGCGATGCTGCTGGAATACAGCAGCTTTCTAAAATCTCATTACGAGGTGAACGAAAAAGTTCTGTTTATACAACTTCCACAGATGATTCTGGAAAGTTTCAACCCTGAAATAGCCAGGCGAGGGGGCTGTTACGCTTTTCCGCCAACAGGTTTGCAGTGTCTATATGAGGCCTTGAAGGGACGAAGCCTGGATATAAGAATACTGGATATGAACCTTCAATTGTTAAAAAGGACACGTGAAGAGCCAACGTATGATTACAATCAGTGGATTAGTATCCTCGAAGAAACTCTCGATTCATTTGACCCGTATATTGTCGGTGTTTCGTGTATGTTTGACGCAAGCATTGGGCCTTTTACGCAAACGCTTGAAATCCTGCAAGAGCGAAATCGCTCTGTGGTATTGACGGGAGGGATTATCGCCACTTATGAATACGACCGGCTGCTCGATAAAAAGCTGTGTCACTTTGTAGTGCAAAGAGAAGCAGAGAACAAGATTAACTATCTGTTTGACCAGATAACAGCACGAAACTTCAGCCAACAACCTACTGATGGTATATGTTTTGAGTACAAAGGGGCATTGTACGAAACGGGCGGTGAACGGGACGTTGTTCACTTCGACAGCGATATGATTGACAGCTACTCTGTCGTGAAGATAGAGGATTACTACCAGAACGGTTCATTGAATCCGTTTGTGCGAATGTCCGGCGAGCCATTCGCAGCTATTCAGATGACCCGCGGCTGCCGGGCCGCCTGCCGGTTTTGCGCCGTGCAGTCATTTATGGGCAAAGGTGTGCGGACGAGGTCTGTGGATTCTGTATTTAAGGAAATCGAGTATCTGGTTACCAGGCGAGGCGTTCGACATTTTGAATGGCTGGACGATGACCCCTTGTTTTACCGGCAAAATTTTCTGGATTTGTTAAGACGGATTACCGAGGCGAAGCTGGATGTGGGGACGCCATTTCACGATTTATCACAAAATGGGAAACCTGTTACCTGGTCTGCGAGCAACGGCCTGATAGCAAGGTCTCTGGATGCTCAGATGCTCGAAGCAATGCGAGATTCGGGCTGTATCGGTTTTAGAATCGGCATAGAAACTGGAAACGCCGAGATGCTCAAGAAGATTCGCAAGCCCGGCACATTGGAGATATTCCGGCAGGTATCAAACATTATCAAGAACTATCCTGAAATATTTGTTGTCGGACTCTTTATGATAGGTTTCCCGGAGGAAAAGTTTTCTCAGATAATGGAGACCTTCCTGTTTATCATCGAACTGCAAATGGACTGGTCCGGCGTTTCGACCTGTCAGGCGATTCGCGGGGCTTCGATGTTTGAGGACTATCAGGAAATTTTTGATGAGCAGATGAAATCAAAAGGTGCAACAACGCACAACTACCTGCCCATCAGGCACTCAAGTAAGCTGGAAATATCCGTGCATAAGGGAACATTGAAGGGGCTGGAAGTTTTTCGCATTGGGCTGGATACAGTACCCGATGCCGACCAGATTAAAGAAATCTGGTTTGCATTCAATCTCATTGGCAACTATATCAATAACAGGAACCTGACTCGGCAAGGAGAGCCCGAGAAATTCATAGCGTGGGTTGAAATGGCCCAGGTTCCATACCCAACCAATCCTTATATGAGCCTATTTCTTGCACTTGCCTATCAAATCAAAGGTGATGTCCGCAAAACCGAGGAGTATCGCAGCAAAGCGGTGGAATTTTCCAAAACTGATTACTGGCGTCAGCGCTTTGCCGATTTTAAGCTTGTTGACATTCTTGAAAACTTTCCACAAACAGCACAGGAAACATTTGACACCATCGGCTTGCTCCGAGAAGAGATTGGGCAATCTTATATGGAGTACCAAAAAAGTGAGGGAGAACAGTAAAATGCAGCGTGATGAATCCGGTATTCAGCCGCCTTTGACTGAAGCAGATGCCCTACAATATGTGGAGAATTCGTTAGGGCATAAAATAGACGTTCTGCGCATTTTCCCAAAGTACGTATACATCGAACCAATCAACCAGTGCAACGCACGCTGTACTATGTGTGGGATAGACTTTAAGAAGAAAAAGAAGGAATTTTTGTCGGAGGAACTGTTTGAGAAGATTGTGCGGGAATTGTCGCAGTATGCCGAGTATTTGGAGCGGGTCGGGCTTTATGTTGACTGCGAGCCGTTGCTGGACCCTGACCTCGCCCATAAAATTGAGAAGCTCAAAAAGATTGGTATTCGAAAGACCTATTTGAATTCTAACGCCAGCCTGATGGACTCCGAAAGAGCTGAAGAACTCATCCGTGCAGGCCTTGATATGATATATATTACAATCGATTCAATGGTACCGGAAAGGTATGAGTCCATCCGCAGAGGATTGAAGTTCGACAATGTGTACCGCAACACAGTAGAGTTCATTCGTCTAAGGGACAAGCTCAATCCCAATCTGATGATTCGCATACAAATGATTTTGCAGGACATCAACCGGGATGAGGCCGAGGCTTTCCTGGAGCACTGGAAGCCAATGGCAAGTAAGATAGACCAGGTTACTGTGCGTCAGCCGCATAACTGGGGTTCTGCGATTGATATTGAGGTTCCCGAAGACAAAAAGCTGATTAATCGTTTTCCGTGCATTGCTCTTTGGAGCACGTTGGGCATCCACAGCAACGGAGATGTAAACCTCTGCTGCATCGACTTTGCAAATTCCGTACCGTTAGGTAATGTTCGGCAACAGAGTATTGCCGAAATCTGGAGAGGTGATAAACTAAGGCAAATTCGGCAAATTCACCTGCAGGGAAAGCGGGCCAAAATATCAATATGCAATGGGTGCCCTGTATGGTTTGAACGCGTGGGCTGGAGGCAGGAATGCAGGAGCGCTGACTAATAGTGCAAATAGTGTTATACTTTTGACGTATTCGCAATGGAAGGACGCGATATGGACAATGATATAGTCCACTGGTGGAAAACGGATTTAGGTGATGAGGAGATTCGAGGCGTTGAAGAGTCGATACGCAACCGCCATATCAACCAAGGTCCGGTGTGCAAAAAACTGGAAGAAGAACTGGCCCAAATACTGAACGTCCCATATGTTATTCTAACCACCAGCGGCAGTACGGCGCTGGCGATGTCACTAATGGCCTGCGGCGTCGGGCCGGGAGATGAGGTTATTGTCCCGGCCATTTCCTATATCGCCACTGCACATTCTGTCCTTCTTTTGGGAGCAAGGGTCAGGCTTGTCGATGTTCAACCGGACAGGCCACTTATCGATGTGAACAAAATCGAAGCTGCAATTACCAACAAAACCAAAGTGATTCTGCCGGTACACCTTAATGGTGCTGCCTGTGATATTGATGCGATAAAAACTCTAGCCAAAAAGTATGGCTTAAAGATAATAGAGGATACTGCACAAGGATTTTGCTCGAGCAATTCATCCGGTTACCTTGGGACACAATCTGATTTCGGTACATTCTCTATGTCTATAGCCAAGCTGATTACAACAGGCGAAGGCGGTTTTGCAGCCACAAGTAACGAAGCGTCATATACAAAATTGCTGAAACTTCGTAATCAGGGTGTGCTGTCAGTGCCGGACAATATTTTCGACGGGTTTGGTTTTAACCTGAGATTTAACGATATGCTGGCAGGGGTTGGTCTAGCTCAGGCCCGAAAGCTACCTGAGAAACTAACTGCCGTGAAGCGAACATACAATTTTTATAAAGAGCAGCTCGCAGAGCTGGATTATCTGAAGGTGCTCGAAATACGAGTTGACGAAGGTGAAGTGCCTCTGTGGACCCAGGCTTTGTGTTCAGAGCGGGACAAAGTAATTGAACTCCTTGGTGAGCGCGGGATAGAAACCCGGCCGTTTAATCCGTGCCTGAGTGATTCAAAGCATTTGGAAAATCCGGACAATTACCCTGAAGCCCGGATTTTTGCAGAAAAGGGATTGACGCTGCCATCCGGACCGGACCAAGGCGAGGTCAACTTAACCCGGACAGTTCAGGGCCTGCGACAAATCGCCGGTAAAATAAAAACAGCCATTAAGTAATTATTTTAAGAGGAACAATGCGCGAAGCAAAAGGGGCGATATTTAATACCGAAGAGCTTATAGAAATTGACCGGAAAATGGTCGAGTTTCTAAAGAAGCGTGCCAGCCAGTCAAAGTTGTTGCGTTTTAGACTCTGCCTGCATCATTCGCCCGAATCACCGGTACAGGAGATGATAATTGCAGCGTTTCGTGACAATTATTCTCGGCCGCATCGTCATCCGGGCCGGTCAATAACTTACCAGATGATTGAAGGAGAATTGACGGTCTTTATTTTTGACCAAGCAGGTAACGTAACCCAAAAAATTGAGATGGGACCGCCAAGCAGTGGTAAGACCTTTTGCTTTCGCCTATCATCTGGCAGTTTGTATATGCCCGTTGTCAGGTCGGAAGTCGCCATTTACCAGGAGACGTTGAGCGGGCCGAATCAGGATGGCCAAGCCACTGAATATGCCGACTGGAGCCCTGAGGTAAATGACGTAGAAGGAATTACCACATTTCTGAGAAAATTGATGGGACAGCAAATGTGATGAAGAAATTATTGTTACTCAATCCCCCCTGCAAGTTGCGAGTCTCACGGGACTACTACTGTGGTCACATTACAAAGGGCAGATATTACTGGCCGCAGTTGGACCTTCTGGTTCTTAGCGGTTTTCTGAAAGAAGGATTCGATGTGCGCATTCTGGACGCTATGGCTGAAGAAACAAGCTGGGAAGAAACACATAAGCGTATAGCCGATTTTGCACCAGATATTGTCATATCGGTGGTTGCCGCAGTTTCGTGGAAGTCTGATATGGCATTTCTTTCTGAAATCAAGCAGCACTATGGGAGTCTGCTTGCCGTCTCCGGTGACTATCCCCGTGCCGAGGCGAAAAAGGTGATAGACGAAAATTCATTTCTCGATGCGGTTATCCTCGATTTTACAGACAGCGAGGTGGTTGAGTTTCTCACCGAAGAAAAGCAAGCTGGACTGAAAAATTTATTCACGAGATTTGACAAGGATGAGCCGGCTATCGTTACCGAAAAAACTTTCAGTATCCCTGTACCACGACACGACCTGCTTAATCTGAGGCGGTATCATCTTCCCCATATTATGTATCGGCCTTTTACTATGCTGATGACCGATTACGGCTGTCCGTTTCGCTGTAAGTTCTGCTATTTTGAGAGGATTGACTTCAAGAGACGTAATATTGATAATGTCGCTGAAGAACTGAAATTCATACGTTCGCTGGGGATAAGAGAGTTACTGCTTCCGGATTCGAGTTTCGGCACGTTGAAAGACCACGCACTGGAAGTATGCCGGGCAATGAAGAGCACAGGCGGTCGATGGTCGTGGCTGTGTGATATGCGCGTTGACGCCGCTGATGAACCGCTCTTTAGAAGTATGAAGGACGCCGGCTGTCATACTGTAATGTTCGGCGTTGAAACGCCGAATGAAAACGTTCTGGACAAGCATAGTAAAGGAATCACTATCGAGCAAATCAAAGATGCGTTCGCTCTTGCCAGACAAGTTGGTCTTCGAACACTGGCCCATTTTATAGTCGGGCTCAGCGGTGAAGATTCAGCCTCGCTGTGGAGGCTGGTGGACTTTAGCATATCACTCGACCCTGACATTGCCGCCTTTAACGTGGCCAGGCCTGCGTGGAACACATCGTTTCGAGATGAAGTGACAGAAAAGCAGTGGGCAATTGATGAAGGTGTTGAAATCGCCGAATCAGACTATCGGCCTGTCTGGGAGTCGCCGAACCTGCCCAGAGAAGAAGTCTGGCAAATGAGAAATCTGGCTATGCGAAAGTTCTATCTCAGGCCGTCTTATATCCTAAAACAACTAATGAAAATTAGAACTCGCTATCAATTGTTTACGCTTATAAGAGAGGGGTTGCACCTGGTATGGCAAAGTTTGCTGCATCGCTAAAGTGCCTGTGTGCTTAAGAGAGGTAAACGACTTTTAAATATATACTTATGCGGCTATTGCTTGACATCTTGGTGAGGTTTTGAGATGATAATATCAATAGAATCTCTTTGGCCGTGTTTTTTAAACCGATATAAGTTTTAAGATTGTGACGGGATTTATAATGGGTAATGTATACAGCAGCAGCAAGATGTTCCACTATCACGACAAGCTGGACGACATACAAACCGGCCGGCTGTCGGCACCAATCCATGTCCGTCTTAAACCTACCAATTCCTGTACTCACCGCTGCTGCTACTGCTGCTATCGCAACGATGAACTGTATCTGAGCGAACGGATGAACGAACGGGACAAAATTCCTCGTGAAAAAATGCAGGAGATAATCTCCGACTTTGGACAGATGGGCGTAAAAGCGGTAACACTTACCGGCGGCGGAGAGCCATTATGCTATCGGTATATAGTTGAAACCATACAGGGACTGCTGGACGCCGAAATCAAAGTTGCAATGCTAACTCATGGGGGGCTGCTCAAAGGCAAGGTTGCAGAACTTCTGGCACGTCGGGCAGTATGGGTACGCATCTCTATGGATGCAGCAGATAGAGAAACTTACGCAAAAAACCGAGGTGTCGCATTAGAAGAATTTGACAGGGTCTGTGAGAATATTCGAAACTTTGCTGATGTCGAGGGACGCAAATGTGTCCTGGGGCTGAATTTGATAGTTACCAAAGACAACAGTGCCGATGTGCTGGACTTTTTTAGAATGGCAAAGAAACTTGGGGCAGACCATGTAAAGGCCTCCGGTGCAGTCGTGAGTACAAAGCGGCGGGAAAATGCCGAGTATATAAAGCCGTTTTACCAGTCTGTCAAGGAACAGATTGCCGAAGGCATTCGCAGCCTGGCTGACGATTCTTTCACCATTATTGATAAATTCCATCTGCCGGACTCAACCGAAGAAGGATTCGAAAGGCAATATACATGGTGTCCCTTTGCACAATACCTGACTGTCATCGCGGCAGATGAGAACGTTTACACCTGTCAGGACAAAGCATATACAAGCAGCGGTTTGCTCGGCTCCATAAAGAATAAGAGCTTTGCTAAACTCTGGTTCAGCAATGAACTTAAACAAAAACTTCTTGCTCTTAACCCGAATAAAGAATGCCGCCACCACTGCGTTGCACATGGTAAGAATGTTATGCTGCTTGACTATTTCGAGGCGGACCAGGAGCATCTGGACTTTGTTTAATTCTCAGCGGGGATAAATATGGCTTATATTGATTTTGTAACACAACTGCATACAAAAACCAAACGTGATTATCTGGACAGAGTCACCCGAGGTGACAAGGCCCAGTGTGCCGAAACAGCAAAGAAATTCGGGGCCGATTACTGGGATGGCGAGCGCAAATACGGCTACGGCGGTTTTTATTATGATGGCCGATGGGCCCCGGTAGCAAAGGATATGATAAAACATTACGGCCTGGACAACTCCAGCAGAGTTCTGGATGTCGGCTGCGGCAAAGGCTTTCTTTTGTACGAGATGAAAGTGCTCCTGCCGGAACTTGAGGTGCGGGGCCTGGATATTTCCAAATATGCGCTGGAACACGCTAAAGAAGAGGTCAAGCCATTCCTTGATTTTGGGCGGGCACAGGAGCTGCCCTATGAGGACAATTACTTCGACCTTGTGATATCGCTGACCACCCTACACAACCTTTACATTTACGATTTGGCAAAGGCACTGAAAGAAATTGAGCGGGTCAAGAAAGGCGGCAGCTATATTGTCGTTGAGTCCTACCGAAACGAAGAAGAAAAGGCCAATCTTATGCACTGGCAACTGACCTGTGAGTGCTTCTTCGCACCAGCTGAGTGGGAATGGCTTTTAAACGAGAACGGCTACACGGGTGACTATTCTTTTATTTATTTCGAGTAGGCGAATAATTCCTTGTAGTTACAACAGGTTATCGCGGCGAGGGATACCGATGGTGTGAGTATGGCTAAGGGAAAGAAGAAAGTTGAAGGTTCACACGGTAGTGCTACGGTTGTTCAGCCAGATCTTCCGGCTTATCCGGGACCACTGTGGCAAATTTGGCTTTGTGCAGGGATAGTCATTGCCGCTGGTGTCGCTACGTATCTGAACAGCTTTGATGGTGTGTTCCTCTACGACGATTCCAAATCCATCGTTAAAAATCCTCACATTCACAGGCTTTGGCCACTTTCTGAAGCAATGTCCCTGCCCCTTGCAAATAGTGGAGCCACTGTGTCCGGCAGGCCGATACTTAGTCTATCATTTGCCATCAATTATGCTTTGTTTGGAAAAGAGCCCTGGGGCTATCACTTAGTAAACCTGGCGATACATATCTGTGCGGGCCTGTTGCTGTTTGGCGTTGTTCGGCAGACATTGTCTCTGGAGCAATTTCAGGAACGTTATAGTAAGCAGGCAACATGGTTGGCACTGGCTGTTGCACTGCTGTGGCTGGTTCATCCTCTCCAGGCCGAAAGCGTAACTTACATAGTACAGCGGGCTGAATCGATGATGGGGATGTATTTTCTGTTGACACTCTATTGTGCTGTTCGCGGGTTTCAAAGCAAACGGGCGTATCTCTGGTACACAGCGTTGGTTTTTGTCTGTGCTCTTGGAATGGGGACAAAGGAGGTTATGGTTACGGCACCGATAATTATATTGTTATACGATTATGTTTTTATCTGCGGCTCTTTCAAGGCAGCGCTGCATCGCCGCTGGTGCTTGTACGTCACTCTGGCGGCGACCTGGATTATTCCTGTTACACAAATATTGATGACGAGAAAAATGATAAGCGCTGACCTGCAGATAATAAGCCCACTCAAGTACGCTCTGACCCAGCCCGGTGTTATTTTGTACTATCTGAAATTATCTATTTGGCCAAGCCCTCTAGTGATGGACTACAACTGGCCAATGGCAAAGGCCGCCGGCGAAATCGTTCCTGCCGGTCTTGTGATAGTTTCAATGCTGGTTCTGACCGGATGGGGGCTTCTTCGCAGGCGGTGGTTTGGTTTTGTCGGCGCGTGGTTCCTTTTAATTCTGGCACCTTCGTCAAGTTTTGTGCCTACCGAACAGAATTTCCACATGCATCGAATGTACCTCTCACTGGCAGCGGTTATTATACTGGTGGTCGTTGGTGGAGAGCACCTCTTACAGAAGATGTTGGCCGGCCGATTTGACAAAAGCAGATTGGGAACTGTCAGTGTCAGTTTTGTGCTGGTTATTGCAGTGATATTGGGTTACCTGACATACGAACGAAACAAGATTTACCACAGTACATATGCTCTTTGGGCCGACAACGTTGAGAAATGGCCGCAAAGCAAACTCGCCCACTTCAACTTCGGACTTGTGTTAGAGGAACAAGGCAACATAGACCTGGCCAAGACCGAATATGAGCATGCAATTCGTATCGACCCTGATTACGGTGATGCCCATACCAACCTCGGTATTATATTCGCAAGTCGAGGCAATCTGGAGCAGGCCAGGACCGAATTTGAACACGAAATACGCATCAACCCCAACCATATTGAGGCACACTACAATCTCGGCAACGTATTTTTGGCACAAGGCAGTCTTACCCAGGCTGCAGCCGAATACGAGCGAGCAATTGGCATCAAACCAAGCCACACCAGGAGCAGTTTAGAAGCCCATACCAATGCCCATATCAACCTTGGCACGGTATTGACACAACAAGGCAGGCCGAGCAAGGCTGTGGCCTATTATGAAAAGGCGCTTGAGATATCTCCAAATAATACAAATGCGATGAATAACCTGGCATTGCTTTTGGCGACACATCCTCATGATAGTCTGCGTAACAAGGCCCGGGCGATTGAACTGGCCGAGCGGGCCTGTAATATCACCAACCATCAAGCACCGGGATTGCTGGACACATTGGCAACAACTTATGCCCAGGCAGGCAGATTTGCAGAAGCGGTAGAAACCGCAACCAAAGCGCTGAATTTGGCAAAACTACAGAAGAAATCTGCGGTTCAGATAGAGCAAATCCGGTTGCGTCTTGAGCAATACAAGGCGGGCAGGCCCTTTCGACAGCCTTAATAAGGGTCTTTGTACCCACGTCCTTATGTGTAAGCCTCAGTCGTTGATACAGGTAAATAACAATGAAAAGGCCTTTTTTATAGGATTGAACTTTTCGTTTAACTTAGCTAAAAGTTCTTCCGATATAAGAACAACATATTGAAGTTGATAGAAAGGTATGAAATGGGAATCCAAAATATTTCTGAAAATGTTCTTCTCGTCGATTTGCCATTTAAAGAGCCACAAATAGCTGAAGAGCTCCAAAACATCAATGAAATCATTAGCAACAGAAATGACTGCGATGTGATAATCGATTTCTTCAGAGCCGAGATAGTAAATTCCTCAAGCCTCGGCAATCTCATAATACTGCGTGACATGCTCGGCGAATATGGATATCAGCTTATTCTTTGCAACGTAGCCATTGCGACCAAATACATTTTTACAGTAGCCGGCCTTAATGAGCTTTTTGAATTTGTTGATGATAAGTCCGCCGCCCTGTCAGCGATTAAGCCCGTTGATTAGTCAGCAAACCGTCCCTGCAAAAACGCTACATCTTAATTTTAGGAACATTTCGCCGCTTTAATACTTACTACACCTATCACGCCGATTGAAACCAACAAAAAGTACTTACTTTAGCAAATTACAAATGGTACTTTGTCTTAAGTTATACCAATCGCATTTGAAAATTGCGATGTGCTGCAGAAGGCCGCTATATAGAAAAATCAATCTTTCTTATCCTTGGGCAGTGAAAGCATAGGCCCTTCGGTCATCTCCCTGTACTTTGCCATTGTCTCCTCATCAACCGGCTCACCTTTATAAATATGTGGCGAGACGAGCACAATCAGTTCAGAATTCGTTTCCACGGTATTGGTGCTCTTGAACAAAAGACCCACCAGCGGGATATCGCCAAGAAGAGGCACCTGTTTTGTCTGCTTGGTAGTTTCTTTCCGCCTGAGTCCACCCATAACAACGACCTGACCGTCTTTGAGCAGAAGTGATGTCTCGGCAGTTCGGTTATCAGCAACTGGAACACCGGTATCGCTTTCTGATGTTACTACTTTCTGCTCTGAATTGACATGAAGGTAAATGAGGTTGTGGTCAGTCAGAGTTGCGCTGACTTTTAACTCGATACCAACGTTCTTAAACTTGGTTGTAGATATCTGGCTGCCGCCGGCGCTCTCCAATAACTCATTGTATGGAATTTCCAACTGGTCTTTGATTGAGGCGCTTTGGCCGCTTAGAACCATAACCTGTGGGCTCGCGAGAATCTCAACATCCTTTTTCTGCTGAAGCATATGTATGACGTTACGGATTGTGCCGGTTATAACGCTAAAATCTGCGCCGGTGCCGGTAGTAACAAATGCTGTGGCGTTGGCTATTGTTGAGGCGGTCTCAGGCGTTGTGCCCAATCGTGGGGTGAAACCCATATTCTGGCGGTAAGATACATTATAATAGTTATCCGAAAGCATGTCCCAGTTGATGCCGATTTCCAAATCGTCATCAAGCTTGACGTCAATAATCACCACTTTAATCATAATTTGCGGCGGTACTTTGTCGGCCTTCCTGACTTCGGCAACAATCCTTCCAAGGTTATCTTTGGTGTCACAAATGATTAAAGAATTACTTTTGTTATCGACGGAGATACTGCCATATTTAGAAGACATTTTCATAATTGCAGTCATAAGATTATCCGCCTCAAGGAACTTCAGAGTTACAGTTTCAATATACAGTCTGGGTATGTTTTTTTCTTCTATAATAATTCCGGGCGGTATTTTATCGGCCTTTTTTATCTCAATAAGAATCTTTTTAAGATTTTCTTTCGTGTCCAAAATAATCAAAGAATTACTTTTTATATCAACGGAGATATTGCCATGCCCAGAAGACATTTGCTCAAGCGCGGACCGCAGGCTTGGGGCATCGAGAAACTCCAAGGTTACGGTTTCCATAAACAGTTCAACTGTGTTATCCACTATCATGTCGGTATTGGACCCTCTTTGGGCAGTGGAAGGTCTGTCTTGCTCAGAGAGTTGCGAAAAAGGGTCTTCTCTGCCGATGTCGTCCTGTTCGAAAACTTCATCACCGGTTTGCTTTGACTGTGCACTTTCGCAGCAGAAGCAAACAGCAAACAGCAAAAAACACAAAATAATCCTGATATACATTCGTTTAATCATCGGGACCTCGCTCCTTATTCTGTATCACATTAATTGTGATAGTCATATCACATTTTAACCGGCTTGAGCCTTGTCTGATTTGTTTAATATTTAGTGATTCTATCTGTACCTGTTCCAAGCGCTCCTGTAATTTATTCATTAGTGCAGTTATGCCTCCATAGCAGCCAACAACAGACAACTTCGCACGCTGTGTGTTTATACCGCTATTTTTGCCCGGTTGTTTTTTCTTAGACTCCAGGTCACTTGACAAAAATTCCAGCGCATCTACAACACAGTCCATTTCCTGCGCGAAAACTGGAATGTCGCTGAAAAGCCTCCTGGCTTCGACACTGCCAAAGACCCGTGCATGGGACTGTTGAAACTTCTCTTGCAGCCGGTCAAGCTCTTTTGTCTTGTTTTTTACTTTCTTAGCGATAATCTGATTCTTCCTTGCAAGATTATCTGCGGCTGACTCATATTTTTGTGCAGCCAGAAGATAATTTCTATGAGGTGCCACAAGCCAGTTGTAAACAGCGATTATCCCTATCAGGATGAACGCTACAGGCACAACATTCTTTGAAAAACGACTTGATTTTGTCAGGTTATTCAATAACATCTACTGATATTCCTTTTATTGAGCCAACGAACAGGCGATAGAATACATCAATAAATTCTTATTCTCGGGGTCTTCTTCTGCTCCAAGAAACAGGGCGGATTCTATAAGTTCAGTTGCATTAAGCATATCAACAAAACGATGAATAGCTGCGTAGGAAACGGCCTGGCCCCGAAGCAACATCTTTGAATTATTTTCACAGGAAAGTCTTGTAAGTCGCACTGTCTTCGGTATCGCAGACCTGATATCATTGAGAATTCGGTCCCATCTTTTGAAAGAGCCGGCATTCAAAATGGCATTCAGCCGGTTAAGCTCGTTGGACACGTCTGCAATTTGGCCTTGCAGTGATGTCTGCCTGCTCAACAGGGTGTGCATGTTTTGTTTCGCCTGCGTCTGCGCCTTTTGGTTTATATCACCCTCTACTTTTTTCACTTTCATATTGAAAAAGCCAACGCTAAGAATCATCAGAAAGAGAATAGCCCCTGCAACATTTGCGCTAATCAGGACCTGCCTTTCTGTAGACCTGGCCTCAACTACCCGGGGTGGAAGTAGGTTGATATTCAGACCTCCTTTTGAATTATCCAGAATTTTCATAGCCAATCCAACAGCAATTGCAGAGGGCTTTTCGCTTTTTTCGGTATCTGCAACAGGCGTGTCGAGGTATGCGGTTCTGAGTGTTCTGATTTTCAACTCTACACCCTCGACATTTGTTCCCAGAGATAGCGTCTCGTCCTTAACCGGCTGGTTCCCGACGTCTGTAATAAGGGTTACCTCCCATTCATCGCGTTTGTCGAGAACCTCAAATTCATAAAATTGTATAACCGTATATATTTCTTCGGTGAGCCATTCAAAATACTGGTCGGGCTGGTGAATGTCGGCCTCAATATGTTTGGTCCTTATAAAATCCAAAGTCTGGTTTTTGAACAGACATAAAGTAAGAGTGTCACCGTGCGCTATTGCAAAGAGCAGATTTCGGTTAAGTTTTTCGTCAATCTTTTTTGCATAACAGGCCCTGATGTAAGCGAGTGAAGCCGGCTCAATGGCATCTATATTCAAGCCTTCTCTGTTCAGTGTTTTAGCCGCATCAGTAATTTTTTGACTATCTGTGGCAACTACAAGCGCCCGGCGATTACCAAACTTTGCTGACGACGTTGCGCCGCAGAAATCTATTGCGGCTTTGTTCATTGGCAACACCGCATAGTGCTTTACTTCATCACACACAAATTGTCTTACATTGCTTGGCGGCTCATCCGGCATATCCAGAATCTGCATAAGCACAGGATTCGCAATCAATGATATCGCTGATGGATGTGAGCGTATTCGGCTTTGGGCTTTGAGCCTCTTTATGGCCTTAGCTAAAACCACCGCATCTTCAACACAACCGTCTTTTATCGCCCCGTCGGGAACAGGGGCCGTGGCGGTCTTTAGTAATTTGACGCCATTTCTGCATTTTTTGAGCAGGGCCAGTTTTATCCGGCCGTTAGAAATATCTATTCCAAGTGCTGTTTTAGGCCCGAACATTATTCGTTAATCCTTAAATTATCAATTCTTATTACATTACTATTGCTGTCTGAGGGCTTCACTCCCACCGTTATATCGGCCTGCACTTTGGCAACAAAGCTCTGCGATGAAGTTCCCTCAGATTCTATCGTCAAATTCGGCAAAGAGCCTGTGACCGTAACGTCATAAGAGCCGCCATTAAAGGACTTGTCTGTAAATCCGTCAGCCCAGTTTGGGTCGGCCCGTATTTCATACAAAGCATCATTGAGCCCGGCTTCTGCGGTGGTAAGTGCTTCAGCAGCAAAAACCTGATTCCGCATAAGCTGTATTTCTTCGATATTCATTTGCGCCATACCCATAACCACCGCCGACAGCAGTGCTATAACAAAAATTGTTATCAACATTACCGAACCGTTATTTTTCAACTTAACTTTCATATTCCTAGCAACCTTTACGGATATACTCCAATGAAATCCTGCAGGTCAACAAATGTGCTCAAATTCAGCACCACCGCCCAGCCGCCACTGTCAGGTCCTCCATACGCACAAAGATAATGGCGGGAGTCTATTTTTTCCAGATTCGCCGCCAATGCAAAAGAAGTATCATATTCATAAGCCGCCTCTTTGGAAACCGACCAGTCGGTTATATCGACGCTCAGAACGGCTGACCAGCCATCCGTGTCCGGCCCCTCGTGAGCGCAAAGATAATGGCTTCTGTCTATCCTTTCTAAATGTGAAAGCTCTCCACAGGAATCATCGTATTCAAAAAGCGTCTCCTTGGAAACCGTCCAGTCACCGGTATTTACAGCCAGAATAGCAACCCAGCCGTCATCGTCTGATGATGTATAAGCGCTTATATAGTGGTTTGAGAATATCTCTCTCACAGCCGGACGACTTTGGGTGGAACAGTCAGCATAGTCATAAGCCGTTCCATGGGAAATCGTCCAGTCAGTGGTGTTTACGTCCAGAATAACGGCCCTGCTCACAGCACTAGTTTCGTTATTATAGATACAAAGCCAGTGTGTTGAATCTACCTCTGCCAAATCCGGACCATAACAATGGTCAGTATCAAACTCATAAGGCGTCTCCTTGGAAATCGTCCAGTCACCTGTATCTACAGTCAAGACAACAGCCCAGCCATCACTGTCCACCCCACCATAAGCACAAAGATAATGGGTTGAATCTATTTTCGCCAAATCCGCACGAGTTGCAAAATTAGTATCAAACTCAAAAGCCGTTCCCTTTGTAATCGTCCAGTCACCGGTATCTACAGTCAGAACAACAGCCCAGCCATCGCTGTCCGGCCCGTTATAGACACAAAGATAATGTGTTGAATCCAATTGTGTCAAATCCGCACGACTTGAAGCAACATCATACTCAAAAGCCGTCCCGCTGGAAACCGACCAGTCACCTGGATCCACAATCAATACAACAGCCCAGCCGTCGCTGTCCGGCCCGTTATAAGCGCAAAGATAGTGGGTCGAATCTATCTGTGCCAAATCAGGCATAAGTCCCGTTCCAGTATCATACTCATGGCCGGTGCCGCTTGTAATATTCCATTCCACCATTTCAGCGATTTCTTCTGCGCTGAGCACGCGGCTGTACAGTCGAACATCATCAACCAGACCATCCCACCCCTTTGTATTGTAAGAGGGATTAATTCTTCCACCGATTACAAATGAATCGGTATGAGTATTAAGCCGACCGGACGGCGTATCTGTATTAAGCCGGATACCGTCAATATATAGTATTCTTGTTGATGTATCAGGGTCATACGTTACTGCAATGTGATGCCATTGTTCATCTACTGTGGTTGTCGAGGTAGTGATGACTTCATCACTTAAACTGTTCATATAGCTTCGAATCCCTTCCTGCGATGTAGCTCTACTCGTAACCTGATAAGCGCTTCCCTTGGTGAGCAGATACTGGTTAGTCGTGTGGATAGTATCAAGCGTAACCCAGCACGTAATAGTGATTTGATCCCTTATAACGGCCCAGTCGGTGCCGCCACCAAAGTTAACAACACTGTTGACCAGACCGGCTGAATTGTTAACATCCAGCACGTTGCTGTCCTTACCGGTATCATAAGTTATCTCTATGCTTGTACCGGAGTCGCCGTCCACGATTGTGCCGTGGTGATTATTGCCGCTACTGTCGTTGGCGGTGCCGTCATTAAAATTCCAAAAGCCCACAAGGTTCGGGTCGTAATTTCCATTTGTGCGCAGATAAACTGAACTCTTAAAGGTTTTGTCTTGGGCCAGGGCGGCCGAATTGGTCAGGGTCGTTTCCACTTCCACCAAGCGGATAAAATTGCAGTCGGTAATTGCCGCCTCCAAATCACAGGCGTCATAACAGGTAAACTGCAACTGGCTCACCGGCCCGGCGAGGTTGCTAAGGTCGCCCACAACACCGAATTGAACGTAGCTGTCTGAAATTTCATATCGTAAAGAGTTGTTATCATTATCTTTAAATTCGATATAACCATTTGTTTCAGCAGAGCCGCTTACATCGGTAATTCTGACTGCCTGTGCGAGATTACGGTTAAAGTGGTCTATCAGAACTCTGCCGTTCTGCAGTGCCGCAGCGCCAGCCTGTTTGGAATCCCAACTGTTCTTAATGCTTCTGAATTGTGGCAAAATGGCAGCAAAGACAATGGCCATTATTGCCAAAGCCATCACCATCTCCACAAGCGTAAGAGCGGTTCTGCCGGATATCGTGCCGCGTATTGCGCATCCACAACTACCGTTTACACAAAAAGCCCCACACTTAGCGCATAACGAACTTGTACGGATTTTATGGTTCACCTGCTCCATCTCTGTTACCACATACTGTATGGTTATACTATCAAGGGTATTCTCGGCATATAAAGCGGGAGTTGTTACGTGAATTTTGAATTATCGGTCGCTAAAAAAGAAAGTAAAAAAACCGCAGTAAACAGAACTTTAGGCCCGAGGTAGCACCGCTTTTATCGGGCAACAACACCTGCTGCAGGAAAGATAATTTCGGACCAGGGAAAAGTCCTATATGGTTACCATCTTTTTGCCAGGTAGGTATTGAGGGTAACTTCGATTTCGTCACTCGCAAGGTTGCTGTCCTCATCGAGGTCATAGCCAACCGAGACCGTTATCGTCCTTAAATCGCTGCCTGAACCGGTATCAGTAACATTGCAGAGGTATAAACCATCGAGAGACGTGCCCGTTTCAGTGAACGAACTGGAGTAGCTGTAAATCGAGCCTGCTCTTATCTGGTCAAATTTGAGCTGAGCAAGGGTGAGACTTTTGGTTTTGCGCTCAATAATCGCACTGCTCAGATGGGCCGCAGTCAGACCTCTTAGAATCGGGACGGTTGCGATAATCAACAGTGTCGATGAAACAACAACCTCGGTTAGAGTAAAACCTGCCGGTTTTCTGGAGGTGCGTGGGCGCATGACACTTTTCAATAAACTATGAAATGAGAACACCATAAATAGTTTTGTCAGTTTTCGGCACATCCCACCATACCCGTTGCTGAAGTAATAGTAATTGTAAAGGTTTTTCCCGAAGCTGAAACAGTAAGCTCAGTGTCACTTCCACTTAACAGATTCCCCAAAGGGCCAAATTGAAATTCTTCTCCACCGGTACAGGTCACAGCTGAATCGACAGTATGTGAATCTACCGTCTCTTCAGTATCGAGGTTTTCTATTTCATAGCCCGTATAAGGTGACGAACCGGTCATATTCAGTGCATAGCCGTCGGTATTGCTCGCAGCGTCGGAAATAGCCAGACTGCGTGTGCGGCGAAGGTCTGTAACGATTTTCCTGGCAAGGCAATCTGCTTCCTGCTTGAAAATAGTGGAGAAATTAAGTTTGGGCACAGCAATAGCGGCCAATACGCCAAGAAACAGGACAATGATAATCAACTCCACAACAGTATAGGCATATTTGGGCTTTCTCATAAACCTCAAACCTGTAAAAACCAACAAAGATGGTTACAGCTTGAAACTGCAAACCATCTTTGTCGCAATATCTTTATCAGGAAAGCGGGTGGCTCCCGCAACCTGCAATTTTTAGTGACTGTGGCCGCTGGCATCGACCCTGTTATCAGCAGTTAAGGCATCGGGGTATGCTGCCTCCGTTATGGGGCACGTTGGCGCTGTATCCGGGAAGTAATTTGCATCTGACGTAAGGTCCGATAAGGTAGCAGGGTACTCGCCATCATTATCCGCAGCATACATCTCAAGCTGAGAGTTAAGTATATCAATGTTGGTATAACAGGCGTTTTTCCTGGCGTTATGGGCACTTGCGCTTATTCTCGGAATTGCAATCGCAGCCAGAGCGCCCAATATAATGACCACAATCAATAACTCAATCAGCGTAACACCCTTTTTGTTCTTGTAACTCATTTCTTGACTCCTTATTCAAGTTTAATCTCACTCCAAAACCGCTATGGTATCGGCATAAAAAGCAAGCTGCTTTGGCGCTTTTGTAAAAAACTTTCAATTATTTGATATGGCTCATATAGTCAAACATCGGGAAATAAACACCGATAAGTATAAAACCAACGATTATTCCCATAATAACCGTCATAGCAGGCTCTAATTTAACCAGCAGGGAGTGTATTATGCGGTCGATATCCTTTTCCAGAAAGTCGACGCCTTTATTAAGCATCTCAGATAACTTTCCCGCATTTTCCCCGGAATCTGCTAATTGGATAATCATCGGAGGAAAAATGCTATGGTTTTTAAGAGAACCGGCGACGGGATTGCCCGCTTCTATCGACTGCTGCAATTGCTCGGCTATATCGGATAACTTCGAATTGTCGGCAACCACACCTGCAACACCGAAAGCTCTGACCAACGAAACGCCGGCCGATGCCAGCATTGAGAAAGTCCTTATAAAACGGGAAACAACAACCATACAGTTAAGTCTGGCGAAAATAGGCATCTTCAACTTAAAAGCATCCCACCTGGCTTTTAAACGTGGATTTTTCCGAAACCGTTTCAACGACCACACTATCACTGCTGCGATTAGCAGAATTGCCCACCAACTGTCTCTGACAAAGGTGCTGACATCTACAAGGGCCTTGGTAGGCCAGGGCAACTGCAAGTGCATTTGCTGATATAATTTTGAGAACACCGGAATAACGAAGATTACCAGCGATGCAATCACCAAAATACACATAACAGCTATCACAATCGGATAAGCAAAGGCGGACTTTACTTTGCGCCTGAGGTCATTCTGTTTTTCAAGGTAGTTTGCGCTCATCTCAAGCACGTTGGAGAGGTTTCCGCCTGATTCTCCAGCCTCTATCATTCCGATGAAGAAATCAGAGAATATATCCTTGTGCTTCTCGAAAGCCTCCTTCAGGGATGAACCCGTTTCAATGCTGTGTCTGATGTCTGAAAGCACGTATCTAAATGTATGGTTTGGGGTTTGTTCCTCCACCGTCTTAAGGCACCTGACAATCGACAGCCCCGCTGAGCACATTCCAGCTAACTTGAAGGTGAAAGTAACAATTTCACCTTGTTTTACCCTTATTCGCTTCTGTCCGACAGGTCTCCTGCGTTTTGCTTTAAGGAGCGTATCACCCATCTTGGCCATGTCTTCCCGGAGCACACCAACACTGTCGACATCACAGTAAATTCCACAAAACTCGCTTCCATTTTTATCAACTGCTGTATATTCGTAAATGGCCATTATTCTAACCTCATATCCACAAGGCGTCCAAGCTCCTCGATGGTCGTTGTGCCATTAAGGACATGTTCAACGCCACTTTCCCGCAGCGTTTTCATACCTTCAGCAACTGCCTGGGCCTTGATGGCATCGTCACTTTCCATATTAATTATCAATTTACGGATTTGATTTGAAATGCTCAATATCTCATAAATTGCCCTGCGTCCGTGATAGCCGGTGTGGTAGCAATCATCGCAGCCTGCACCCTGATACAATTGAACATCTTTACTCCTTTCAGATTTAGATAAAGCTAAAAGCGGTTCCAACTGTTCGGATGACGGTGCATGGGGCTGCTTACACTTGGGGCAGCTTATTCGCAGTAGTCTTTGCGCAACCGTTCCTAAAAGTGCAGAAGCAACAAGAAACGATGGTATTCCAAGGTTAATCAAACGCGAGATTGCACCTGCTGCGTCATTTGTGTGTAACGTACTTAAGACCAAGTGCCCGGTCAAAGCTGCGCTTATGGCTATTTCTGCAGTCTCAAAGTCCCGAATCTCACCGACGAGCACAATGTCCGGGTCCTGTCGTAATATGCTTCGCAGGGTTGAGGCAAAAGTCACTCCGGCGACAGGCCTGACCTGAACCTGTGTGATGCCGTCAAGACAATACTCAACAGGGTCTTCAACAGTAACAATATTTTTTTCAGGTGTATTGAGCAATTGAAGAATTGAATACAAAGTTGTGGTTTTGCCACATCCGGTCGGGCCTGTAAGCAAAAGCATCCCATAAGGATTTTTGAGCAGAGACCTGAATCTCTGATTATCATTGGGGCAAGTTACAATTTCATCAAGCAGCCATCTGTTCACATTCTTATCAAGAATTCTGATAACAATTTTTTCACCGCCGACCGCAGGCAATGTTGAAACCCTCAGGTCATACTCGTTGGAATCATGTGCCATCGCTATATGACCATCCTGGGAAATACGCCGCTCAGAAATGTCCATCTCAGCCAGAACTTTTATGTGCGATACCAACTCCTGCTGAACCGACGACGGCACGCTTATCGCGTCACGCAGGAGTCCATCAATACGGTAGCGCACCCTCATATCCGGGTCTTGGGGCTCAATATGTATGTCACTCGCTCTGGACTCAATAGCACCGATTATAATTGAAGAAACAAGTTTTGTAATGGGGTCATCAGCAACTCGTGCCAATTTACTCTCAAGTCTGGTAATGTCATGCTCATCTTTACGGCTGTCTGTTTTCAGCCGCATCGAAGCAATGGCCTGACGTGTAATATTTTGTACATTGAAGTGGTATCTGATGGCCTGAGTGATTGCATTGGGTGTAGCGGCAAGGGGAATCACTTTGCAGCCAGTTCTAATCTCTATTTGGTCCCTGACGGTAAGATTCAAAGGTGCACTCATTGCCACGAGTAGCTTGCCATTTTCCTTTTTTACTGGAATTAAATTGTGGTGGTTGGCCATTTCATACGACACCATATGGGCAGCCATTGGGTCCACCATCCCCGGCGAAAGGTTCACAAATTCTATTTTATTATCGGCGGCAATTATCCTGGCGAGTTGTTCCTCATCCACAAGCTCGTTTTTCTTTAGAATAGTTATCAGACTTTCACCGCTTGACTGATGCTCTTCGAGAACCCTTTGCAGGCTCTCTTCGTCAAGAATATTCTCCTGCAGAATATATGAAAGTGTATGGTCCTGCTTTTGCATAACTGGCTGCTCTGTCCAATACAAATTTAGATTAATTCCACAATTTCAATCGACATCACCTTGGGCCGACTTAACGAAAAACATCCTGCATTTCAGCTTAAAGGCGGCAAAAGACGACTCTTAAGGCCGATAACAAAACGAGAAAAAACCTTATCGGCAGGAACAAGCAGGTAATACACGGCTGATAATCCCAGCCCATCCCGAAAAAATCTAAACTCATCAGGCTGCAATCCTCCTCCAGTGCCATTTTTAGGCAGCAACTGTTTTTCGGCTAATATAAGCACACGTTTAGGTCGAAAAATTTGTAAAGATAGTCTGTGAGCACAGAACCTCAGGAATTTTTACGCGCATTTTTAAGCAAGGAACACGGTGGTGTTAGGCATATTTAAGTCAAAAAAGCAACTCAACCGGGCAAGAATACTCGTCGTAGATGATGAGCCCGATTTGGTCAGCACTATTCAATGCCGCCTCAAATGGTGTAAATGCGAGGTCATTACCGCCTCCAACGGCCAAGAAGGTCTGGAAAAAGCGGTAAGTGAAAAACCCGACCTCATACTGCTTGACACCAATATGCCGGTTATGAATGGGCACGAGATGCTTGAGAACCTCAGAAAACACCCTGACTTAAAAGACACACCCGTAATAATGTGCACCGCACTTTGTGAGGCACAGGATATAGCCAAAGCCTCCTCTTATGGCATCGCAGATTACGTTACCAAGCCGTTCGATTTCACAGATTTGATGGAAAAAATTACAAATACGCTGGAAAATAAAAACTTTTGAATAAAATAAGAACAAAAAGTGAGTGAAAAAAATGAAATATGGTGCTTTAGAACCATTAACAATACTCATCATCGAAGACGACCTGACAAACAAAACACTATTACTCCAATTGCTATCCAAATCCTCACTGCCTATTTCCGAAGTAAAATCCGCTGAAACTCTTCAGGCCGCTCTCGAACTTCTGGACAGAATTAATTTCAACGTCGTGCTGCTGGACTTAAATCTTCCGGACAGTAACGGCCTGGATACTTTGGCTGGAATAAGTCAAAAACATCCTCACACGGCAATTGTAGTTATTACAGGCGAATATAACGAGGACTTCGGCTTAAAAACCTTTACCTGCGGTGCTCAGGAGCATCTTACAAAAGGCAACTACAACACAAATACGTTAAATAAAGCCATTTATTATGCTATCGAGCGAAAGAAGGCGGACAACAAACTCCGGCTGACCGAAGAAAAATACCGGACAATTTTCGAAAACTCAGCAATTGCTATCACAATGGCTGATGAACAGGAACGGCTCATCTCCTGGAACAAGTTTACAGAAACCCTTCTTGGAATGGACAAAAAAGATTTGTATCTAAAACCTGTCAGTTCACTTTACCCCGCAGAAGAATGGGGAAAAATAAGAAGCCATAATATCAGACAAAGAGGAATGCAGCATCACCTGGAAACCAGAATGATTAAGAAGAACGGTAAAGTGATTGACATTGATGTTTCGCTCAGTGTTCTGAAAAATCCCGAAGGTAAAACGACAGGTTCGATAGGCGTTTTCAAAGATATCACCGAGCGTAAACAGGCCGAAGAAAAACTCAAAGAGACGATGGAGATGAAGTCACAGTTCATATCTACGGTCTCACACGAACTGCGGACGCCCCTGGCATCGATAATAGAAGGAGTCAGTATTATTCTGGACGGAGTATTAGGAGAAGTTAACAACAAACAAAGGAACTTTTTAAATATTGCAAAAAGAAACGCAGACAGACTTGCTAGGTTGATTAATGACGTTCTGGATTTTCAAAAGCTTGAGGCCGGCAAGATGAAACTTGATATACAACTTAATGATATAAAGGAAACCATCGAAGAAGTTCATAAAGTAATGGTCCCTTCTGCAAAAAAGAAAGGGGTCGCTCTTTGTCTTCAACTGGATGACAACCTGCCCAAAGCTGGTTTTGACAGTGACAAAATTATTCAGGTTCTAACAAACCTGATTAGCAACGCAATCAAGTTCACGCCTGAAAAAGGTCGCATTTCTGTCAATGTTCGCCGCAGGAACGAAGAACTGGTTCTAAGTGTAAGCGACACGGGCATGGGAATACCCAAGGAGGCACTTCCAAAAATATTTGAGAGGTTTTACCGCGTACACAGGCCCGGCAAACAAACTCAGGGCACCGGTCTGGGCCTTGCCATCGTTAACAAAATCGTGATGATGCATGGCGGCAGAATTGACGTCGAAAGCGAAGTGGACAAAGGCACAACTTTTACTGTCTCTTTGCCGTTAGCTGCCAAATCAGCACCAGAGGTATTGCCTGAGAAGGCGGACGAGCTTATGGAAAACACCTTTGCTCAACAATCAAGTTCATAATCAAAAACTATGCACATCCCGGCACCGAATACTCTTGACTCCTAACCCAAAGGCCGATGGGGCAAGCACTCTTTGGATGTTAATTGACAGTAAAAGACCATCCTTCTACAATACCACCAGAGACCTTTGAATTCAGGTAAGGATAATGGTTGGTTAACGGCAATTTTTTGACACAATATCCCTGTCCTGCTTGTTGGTCGGATTTTATTTTGCCCTATGGCCTTATGGGCAGTTGAGTTGTATAATAGAGATGTAATTATTATGGTAAATCTAAAATGCGACAAGTGGTTTGTTCGCCTGTGGTTTTGGGCGATGATAATGTCGATGCTCGCTGGATGCGGTGATTCACTCGACCGCAAAATGGGGCTCTCGGACCTCGATAATCCCAATCCAACAGTCAGAATTATGGCCATCAAATGGGCAGGTGACAATAAGGTGTCGCAGGCGGTACCCAAACTGGTGGATTTTCTGCAGGATGAAGATAAGTCGGTGCGTTTCTACGCCATTGAGGGTCTGCGGCGAATTACCGGTACCGACAAAGGCTATGACTACAAGGCCGCCACGCACATCCGGGCTGAAGCCGTCAAACGCTGGCGAGAGTACCTTAAAGCAAACCAATTGCTGAATAGCAAAGATTAATATGAAAGAGACAGAGCATCAAACGAACATACAGATTGAGCTGCGTATATGCGCCAACCCGGATTATCTGTCTGTGGCACGTGCCGTAGTGCGCCAAACAGCTCAAATTTTCGGATTGGAAGAGGACAAAGCCGAATCGGTCACCTTAGGGGTGGTAGAGGCCCTGACCAATGTGATTCGCCACAGCTATGACGGCCCATGTGACAAGCCTATCATCATAAAGCTTAACAAAACCGATTTTAAAAACAAAAACAAACCTGCCCTGGAGATTGTGATTCGGGATTTTGGAAAACAGGCTGACCCGGAAAGTATAAAGGGAAGAGACCTTGATGACATCAAACCCGGCGGGGTCGGTGTACACATCATCAACTCGGTTATGGATGAAATCGAATTTACCCCTGCTGATGATTGTGGTATGCAGTTACGGTTAGTAAAATACATAAGTTCAAACATTAAACAAAAATAAAGAGCTTTTAATTATGACAAAAGATAGTAGTTATCCTCAGGGTGTAATTAAAAACATCAGGCATGAAGACCGGGCCGTGGTGCTGGAACTTGCTGGCGAAATAGATATGAAATGCTCCGCCGACTTAAAGAATAAAATTAAGGATCTGTTCAGTAATAAGCCGCCTGTGCTCATCGTCAATATGACAGGTGTGTCATTTATGGATTCGAGCGGATTGGCTACTCTGGTAGGAGCCTTGAAGTGGTGTCGTGAAAACAACAGCGAGCTCAAACTAGTGGGTCTGGTTGAGCGGGTCAGAAGTATTTTCGAGATTTGCCGGTTGGATTCGGTATTTGAAATTTATGACAGTGAAGCTGAGGCGCTCTCTTAATGAAAGAATCAGGTTCCAAATCAGATAAGACTGCGAAAATCAGCGGCCCTGTCCGTCCTGCAGCAGCACTGGGACGGCTCACCATCAGAGCGGGGCGCAGTATTTTTTCAATGTTGGGGGGTATGTCTTTATTGCTGGGCCAGGCAACTTCCAGCACCACCAAGGGATTACTTGTCCCGTCAGAGCGTATAGGACGTGACGCCGTGATTGCGCAAATGGTGCGTGTGGGGGTAAGGGCTGTTCCTATTGTGATTCTGATTCAAATGGCAGTCGGGATGATTCTGCCTTTGCAGATGTTTCCCAGGCTCGATGAATTCGGTCAGGCCGACCAAATCGCAACCATTAATGCTATTGCCGGCTTTCGGGAGCTCGGTCCATTGATGACCGCTGTGGTTCTTTGCGGTTTTGCCGGCGCCAGTATTGCCGCTGAACTTGGAACTATGGTGACATCTGAAGAAATTGAAGCTCTGCAGGCGTCGGCATTGAATCCTGTTCGGTTTTTAGTCGTTCCACGGCTGCTGGCCACGATAATAATGACAGTGATGCTGACGGTAATTGCCGACGTAGTTATGATTGGCAGTGGGATGTTCACGGCTGTTAAGCTTGGGATTGACAGCGACACTTACTTTCAGTTGACCCGTGAGGCGGTTGATGTCTCCGGTTTTGCTACAGGCCTGGTCAAGGCTGGTATTTTCGGGCTTTTAATTGGGTTGATTGCATGCTTTCTGGGACTATCAGTAAAACCATGGCAAGGAAGCGAAGGAGTTGGCCGAGCTACTACCAACACCGTGGTCTATTGTATCGTAGCGATTATTGCTGCTGATGCAGTATTTACCCTGATTTTTTATTCCTATGGATTGTTCGATTAAAAAGCCTCCGCAAATCAGTTTGCCGGTCAAGTGAAGTTTGAGAATTATGGTATCAGAAACCGAGAAAAAACCTGTTATCGAAGTTCGCCGGTTGACAAAAAGTTTTGGCACCCAGCGAGTGTTGGACGGTATTAACCTGGATGTTTATCCGGGCGAGATAATGGTGATTATGGGCGGCAGTGGGTGCGGTAAAAGCACTCTGCTGCGGCACTTTATCGGCTCGCTCACCCCCGACCAGGGCAGTGTGAAGCTATTCGGACGGGAAATAACAACTATGTCGGAGAGTAAACTTAATGAAATGCGCAAACAGTTCGGCATCTTATTTCAGTCGGGAGCATTGTTTAACTCGCTGAGCGTGGGGGAAAATTTGGCATTGCTGCTGCATGAGCACACCGACCTTGACGAAGCCACTATTGAAATTATGGTAAAGATAAAGTTGGAACTTGTAGGTTTGCGAAAGCATGCCGATAAGATGCCCGCGCAACTAAGTGGAGGAATGAAGAAGCGCGCAGGTCTGGCCCGCGCTATCGCCCTTGACCCGAAAATCCTGTTTTATGACGAGCCAAGTGCCGGGCTGGACCCCGTAACCAGCGCACAAATCGACCAACTGATTATCGATTTGACCAGAAAACTTCGTGTAACCAGCGTGGTCGTAACCCATGAGATGGATTCCGCTTTCACCATAGCCGACCGAATGTGCATGCTGGATAAAGGAAGAATTTTAAAAACAGGCTCAAGGCAGGAGTTTGAAGCTTTGCGTGACAGCAAATCAGAGCAACTACAAAGCCAACAGAACAAGCTCATACGTCAATTTCTCAGCGGCGATGCGCAAGGCCCGATTACCCAGCGCATAATGACCAGCGATTACGAAGATGACCTGCTTATGGTCAGTCTCAAACATGAAAAATAGCAAAATATTTTCTCATTCATTTACATCAGTTATGGAATAAAGATATGGCAAAAAAAGTTCGTAATGAAATTGCAGTTGGTATAACCGTACTGGTAGTGTTGGTGCTGGCGATTTATATCGTGGTAATGCTGGCGGACTGGTCCAACTTGTTCACTGCCCAGCAGAAGATTACCGTCAAACTCCCCTACAAAGTCGGCCTGAAAGGTCTTATTAACGGCAGCCCCGTACATCTCGGAGGAGTCAAGATTGGACAAATCACCAATACCGGGATTAAGAAACTCAACCCCGCCTCAACAGATAGCAATGATATATATGTATTTTTCACTATGAAGATACCACGGCAATATCAATTGCGCCGCGATTGCATGCTCCTGCCCCAAAGCAATGTCTTAGGCGGCCAGGCCCTGCTGTCCATTGAGGATTTGGGTGGAGAAGATGAAATTGTCGAAGACGGCCAAACAGTGGACCTGATTCTTGCCGACACCGTAATGGAGGCAATCAAGCACGAATTCGACCCCAACAATCCCAATAGTTTTTTCGCAATGATGAAGTATGAGGTTGACCCTGACAATGTTGATTCAGTTATGGCTTCTCTGAAGAAAATCGCGGCGCAACTGGAAGAGGGTATCCCTGCCATAACCAGCCAGGTCCAGCAGACACTCGCAAAAGCTGATTCTTCTCTTGAAACAGCGCAAACGACTCTAAAGAACCTGAAGGAACTAACCGGTGATGAACGCATTGACAGAGTCGTCGACAACATCGCCGAAGTCAGTACAAATCTTAAGTTGACCACCCGGGAAGTCCGCCGAGCGCCGTGGAAGCTGCTTTACAAACCCAAACAAAAAGAATTTAAGATACAGGCGCTTGTTGATTCAGCGGGCGCTTTTGCCTCAGGTGCCGAACGCCTCGACAGCACTGCACTGCGACTGCAGAAACTGATAAACGCAACAGACGATACAGCACCGATTGACAAAGAAAAGCTCGCCTCAATGCTTTCAGAGTTAAATGCCAGCTTCGAACAGTTCCAGAAAGCCGAGCAGAAATTCTGGGAAGAGTTAAAGTAAAAGCCGGTATGATGGACTACCTCGGACGACAGGATTTCACAACCTAAAGTGCAGAAAAATTTGATTCTGATGATTTACTTTGCTGGTATAACAACCCTGAATCCAACGTCACAGGCCTGGGCCTTGAATTCATACTTCGATTCGGCGCTGATATATTCAGCCGGACAAAGGCTTGAACCTCCGCAAATTATGTGTGTTGAATTATCCGTATTATCTATGCACCATTCCCAAACATTTCCAATCATATCGTATAAACCCCAGGCATTGGGTCTATTATACTCTGTGAAACACGGCCAAACAGGGAAATTATTATCTCCTGTATGGGCGATTTTGGCAGGGTCAAGTGCCTTTCCCCTTACAAAGTCTTTAACAGCACCTACCGGTGCATAAGCAATCTCAACAGGATTATCCCTTGTACGGTTATATTGCCTTGCAGCGTTCTGCCAGGCGACAGACCTGAGATGCGCGTAAGATGCGGCATTTGACAAATCGTCACCCCACGGGTACAGCGTCTCGGCCCCTGCGCGAGTTGCATAGGAATGCTGTGAAATTGTTGGTAACTCTGCGCCAAGCCATTGGGCAAAAGCCCGCCCGCCATCGAATGTTACCCAGGTAACAGGGGCATTTTGGAACTCGTCACTAAGAGCAAAAATACCTGAGGATTTATCCCAGGTTATTCTGCTGGGCGGAAATTGACCCTGTGCCTGGCCAATCAGAAGCTTATTGTTTTTATCGCCGAAGTATGACCATCCCGCCAGATTAGTTGTTGATTTTGCCCCGGTCTTTTCCATAAACAGTTTGTATTGAGCATTGGTTATTTCACGAACAGCCATATAAAACGGCTCGATACCATCCGATTGAGTGCCGGCTATAAACGCAAATATAATGGTCGGGTCACTCTGGTGGCTGATATAATAAGGCCATCCGAAATTAACAGAATCACCGGTATCGGTGATAAAAATCTGCGTGGGATTTGCTGCGATTTCAGCCAAGCCAAGATAATCCCCTTTTTCGTCTGCAATCCTTAAAAGTGCAGATGAGCTCAAATGTATCTGTTCATCTGTAACAACAATATGATAAATTTCCAGGAATCGGCCCCACTGACTCCAGTCCTTATGGTCGGGGAAAAACGCCCATAATACGTTGGTCAACCTGCTGAGCCTTTCGGCCTGATTGGTAGTACCTATTAGCCCGGTGATTTCCTCCACGGCACCAGCAACACTTTGTTTGCAACTATTTTCGAGATTTGCTCTGTCAAGTTTTACCACGTCCTGCCGAAAAACATCAATACGGCCGAGCAGTTGTTCGCGTCTTCTGTTGAAGTCTTTAGCCTGGGAAAGGATACTGATTTCGGTGGCTTTCAGCTCTGCCAACCCCCTACTAACCGTGGCAACAGAAGTTTTTAGGTCATCTAATTTTGGTACAGTGGTGTTTCCCATCTGCTCAAGGAATTTGCACATCTCAATAGCGACTCTGTCGGCTTCTATATCCCTAATTTTGTCGCTCACATCCGAATAGTTAATCAGACCGACTGCGTAATCTCTTAAGCCAAGATAATAATCTCTCTCCATTGACGATTGTCCCGCCAACATTTGACGAGTCTCCTGAAATATCGAAACTGTATTTTCGATATTCTGGAGTTGTGAGAGATGAGCATCAAGCTCATCTTTTTTTGCATTAAACTTTACCAGCCAGGTATCAACCTCGAAATCCCCGGAAATATCATCAGGCATAATCTTTTCCAAGGCAATTGTCTCATTTAAAACAACATCGGAAAACCTCTGCTTGTTGTTTTCCAAAAGAGTCGGGAGCTGCCTGAATTCGACAAGAGCAGCTTGTCTGTCGGCTGCGGCAATATCATCGAGAGTGCGAATATCTTCATCATTTAATATTTCACTTATTTTTTTCTCGAACGCCTCTATGCCCTCGATAAGTCTGGATTTTTCTCCAAGAACACCTGATATAATGAAGGCTACCGCCTGGCTTTGTTCCGCAAATGCCTCGGCAAGTTTCTTACATCTAAGTTGCATCTGCTGGTTGAAACGGTCCGAAGACCACTCGTCAACAACCTCCTTCACACTCTCAAGATATAAACGCATTTGGCTGAAATCCGGTTTTGTCCCGGACACTTCTAACCGGCCAAGTACCTCTGCCCAGCGTCTCTGCAATCTGCCGAGATGACCGGCATTTTCTTCCAGAACATGCGATTTCTTTATCATTTCAATAACTCGCCTGCGATGGTATGGAAGCTTGGCACGAATCTCGAAAAATGCCGACTCTACAGCCGTATATCCAGAGGCAAATATCTCATCGGCCTGGTCTATAAGATATGTATTATTTTGCTGCTTCGAAAGCTTATCTCTAAGTTGCTTTAATTCTAAACCGTATTTTTTGTACTTTTCTCTCTCCTCGGAAGATACACCCTTAAATTTTTCACAAAAATTAATTCCTTTATCGATACCCTTTGCCAACTCGTCCAGTTGCTCTTTACGAGTCAACATCTTTCCCAAACGAAAATCTATGTCTGACATCTGGTTTATGATTACCGAAAGACTATCCAGATTTTCAACATATCGCCAATCCTCGATGCTGGCGTCAATATCATCACTGTCATATTGTTGGGCAATGGTTATGTACTTGTCGATTAGCCGGGAGTTCCAGAAAAAGCTTTGCTGCCGTGCCTTCCTGCTGGAATCGACAATACTTTTCTTAAGCTGCCGCCCCTTTTGAATCAACTGTCCTCGCACTGCGTTCTTTTCATCTGTTATTACTTTCGCATGGCGGTTGTACTCATCTGCAAAATATGACCGTGGCCAACCCGGCTCATCGAAAGTACTAAGGAGCTTTCTAAGGGAGTCCTTACTATCTTCTATGCTTTCGGTGGAAACAGATGAAAAAGTCAACAGAGAATCACAATCACGTATTAACTCATCAACCTTTCGGCGCATAAATTTTTTGTACCCTCCGGTAGCATCAATAAGCTGCGAATCAGCTGAATCCAGATTGCCCTGTTCAAACTCTCTGAGTGCAGAAGAAGTAAGACTATAAACAGTCGACGGAACATCTTGGGGGCTTTTGGACAGCAGCGTCTGAATCAATGTATATTTGGCAAGAACATCCTTTTTCCTGTAAACCTGTTCAAGCTTCCCTTTCCAGTCAGGATAATTTTCAAATGTCTCGATGTCTTCATAACACAGTTCCATAAGCCTACAGCCAATCAGACCAATGTCTGAACGGCTGAAATCAACCTGCTTGTGAACATACGTCATTGTGCCACATATCTGGTTGAGGAGGCTAAAATATTTTTCAGCAGTGCCTAGTTCGAAGCTTTGGTAATATCCGTCGGCTTTTTCAAAGCACTCGCTGCTGCGCCGCTGGAAATCTGAGTCTTTTAGATGCTCTATCGCTTCGAGAAAATCACGCTTTGGCAGAGAATTATTTCGCAGCTTTTCAACACCTTTGAGCTTATTATTTATCTCCTGAGCGGTATCAAGTGTATCCGAACCATCGGCCAGTTCATCGATGTTGCTATAGACTTTGGCTCCCAAATCATATGCATCTTCACAGAAAGCCAGGGTGTTTTGAGAAAAAGGCTTCACTGTAAGCAGCTCTTCGGCTTTTTGAGTTTTGTCTTTGACTTTTGAGACTATTTCAGAACTGGGTTCAAGATTCATCAGATGCTCTACGATAGCTATATCTTTCCGAGCGGTATATTCCTGCTGGTCCTCCGCTATACGTTCAATCTTCTCAACGGCAGGCTCAATCCCGACCCAAACTTCTTCCTGCTCTTTCCAGGGAGCAAAATTTTGTTTGAATCTATCAGTACCGGCCATCTGTACCATCTTAAGTCCCCCAAGAGCTTTCTCCCTTAAGTTGTCGTAGCTATCATAATCTTCAATATCAGAATATTTTACAATTGTTTCATTAGCTAACGTCGCAATTCTTTTCTCACGGTTCCTGTTTTGAAGAACCTCTATACTTTGCTGGATGGGTAAACGGTCCGGTTCAGGCAAAAAATGTTTTACTGCAGCAGCAATACCAACACTAACCAGCAGAACCGCTGCTATCTTCGCAGCTTTGAAGACCCAGTTGAATTTGCTGACCGCCCTGTCAATTTCCTTCGCAAATTCCGAAGCCGTTTTAAAACGTTTCTCCCTGTCGGCGTTTATAGACCTATCGATGACCCTTGCCAGAGCAGAAGGAACATCCTTGTTAACCTTATTGGCCGGCAAAGAACCCTTGCGAGGAATGCTCTTAGTAAGCATTTGATACAAAATTACACCGGCACTGAAAACATCCGCTCTGGCATCGACCCCTGTCTTGGCGTCGGCCAGCTCAGGCGCCCCATAATGTGCCGACCTGAATCCCTGGCCTGTAACATCAATATGTTTTTGGCTCAGTACCTTTGCAATCCCAAAATCTATCAACCTGATATCAAACTTCGTAAGGTCGGATCTGTCAATTTCGGCCTGCTCAGACCGTGGAACAAGCATAATATTGCCGGGTTTAATATCTCTGTGAATTGTGTGTTCGTGAGCGTACGCAAGAGCATCAAGCAACTGCCGAATTATATGCAGGGCCTCATCAAGCCGAATTTTCTTGCCCGCGGCCCGGCGCTCTTCGATAACATCACTAAGTTCCATCCGGCTCTTAATCAGCTCCATAACTATAAAAACATACCTGCCGGCGCCTTCCGCGTCGATTCGCTGTTCTACGCTGTAGGTCTTTATGATATAGCGGTGTGTGAGACTTCTTGCTATCATCGCCCCCTGCTTAAGTCGGTTTATGGCGGCCCTGTCTTCCCGATGGCGAGACCACATCGTTTTGATTGCAATTTCTTCGTTAGTAAGGTGGTCATAGGCCTTATAAACGATAGCCTGCCCACCCTCACCGATTTTTTCTATTATTTCGTAATGGTTGTTCCATATTTCGTGTGATGGGTCCAGCGGTGTAATACCATCAACCGTTTCAGTTGGTTTTATTGTTGGCTGTGAAGGCATTTGAGCCGCATCGGCTCCCGGCTGAACTGGCATTGTCGCTAATGGCTCTACTGATTCTGTAACCGAAATCGTTGAGGTTGGCTCAACTGGCATTGAGGTCTCGGATGATTCACCCCGAAGAGACCTCTTGAGCGCATTGGCAAAATCTTCCGTGCTTACCCAACGTTTTTCAGGTGAGGGACCTGCGGCTTTTAGGATTACCTCTGCTGTAGAGGTACTAATAATTTCTTTATATCTCTGCTCATTCAAACGGCTGCGAAGCACTTCGTGGATTTGGCCGGGGCTGTCTTTCGGCAGCTCGGTTGCAGAAAGAATCTCAAATGACAGAAGACCGGCAGAAAAAATGTCACAACTCACATCACAGGTAAACGTCTCGGCATTTCTTACCTCAGGAGGCTGGTAGCTCATAGTCGCAACCGAGGTAATGTCCTGGCTGGTAGTGAGCTGCCCCGTCAGATATGCTGCAAAACCAAAATCCCCAATCAAAAGTTGTAGTTCCGAACTCAAAAAAACAGAATCGCTGGAAAGATTACGGTGCACTACACCGTTGCTGTGTATTCGCTTCAAAGCGCCTAGGAACTGACTAACCAACCCCTGCCGAAACTGAAAAGACTGCGACGCAAGAAAGTCAAAGCGTTTTGAGAGTTTGTCAACCTTAGCAGGCTGAGTCGCAATCCAGAACATGTTCTTTGTGTCACTGTAATCATAGATGCGCATAACACCGGGAAGTTCAAATTCCTCCATAAAGGTAATATCACATCGCAGGTGCTCTCTGAGGTGCCTTCGAGTGGTAGCCCCGGAAGCCTGACTGAAATCGAATATCCTCAGCCTCACAAGGGCATCCTCGGCTTTGTGCCGCACAACAAACTCTCTTACCGAACCAGAGGTATCTACGGTTTTCAGTATCTCATAACCTTCAGGCATAAAAACCGGAGCACTCGACATACCAACTCCAAACACAAAAAATCAACCCTGTCCAATTATCAACCGGCGACACAATAGATTATTATACATTTATTATGCTGATAAGCCAACAAATAGCTTATCTGCTTAACTGGCATTTTTTTCTTGAGATTTACCTCCCGAAGTAGCTAAAATAGATGATAAGGACAACAAGTTTATATCAGGTATGGCTTACTTAACGAAGAATCAGAGGTTGAAAAAGAGACCTGTGAGATGGCACTACCAAGCGAATATGTGGTTGAAGATGCAGTCAGAAGCATAGATGAAGTAATCGTCTATCGAGCAAATCACCCCATTCACGGCACAGTGAATGTTTACCTGCCTGACGATACCTTACCACTGGAGTTTGCCGCCGCGGTGAGAAAACGCCTGTATCAAAACGGACTCCAGATGCGCAACGTATCGTTATTGAATGTCCCTTTCGCTACGAAAGCACTGGAGGTTTCACAAAATCCAAACGAACCGTATATTGTGACAAAGTATTCAAAACATGACCTTGAAGATTTTATTAGTAATGGTCTTACAATAAAACCCAGGAGGATGTTTGTTATACTTTCGCAGCTTCTGGAGGCAATTATAAATTTAGCTGCAAATGGCTGCGTGATTGAGCGTGTGCATCCGCGCCAGGTAAAACTGCCCGAATCGCGAACCGGCAATATAAGTTTCACTGTTATTGAAAGTGCCGAATCGCAGCTTGAAGTGCCTAAAATAATCTCCTCCGCCGAAGACGACAAACTTAGTGAAACAGATGCAGAAGTTAAAACTCAGGATGACGCCCAAAAAGACAGTATCCTCGCCCCCACACTCAAGATTACACAACAAATCGACGAGACCCCGGCACAAAAAGAAATAACTCCTGCCCCCACAGCGCCTTACGATATTGACCGCCCAACCATCATTGACGAAGATACCGGGCCCAAAGACACCCAAAAGCAATCGAGAGTAATTCAAAGAAATATTTACATTTTGGGAAATACCATTTATCAACTGTTGTTCGGCCGAAAATACCTGCCAAGCGACAAGGTCGCCGCAGCAAATATCAGAAAGCTTGCGGGAAGGTGGCGAAAAATTCTTGATAGAGCACTCGCCCAAGACATTGAACACCGCTATGACACATACGAAGCTATGCTGGTAGATACAAAAAAATCACTAAACAGAAACAAAAGGGCCGCTGTCGCCGCTGTCCCATTTTTGATTGTTCTGGTGGCCATTGCAGGTTACTTTGGCTACGAACGGTATCATCGGTACAAAATAATGACTTCCGAAGCGGGACAGGCAATTGAGAACTTTCTCGATATCGTAAATAAAACAAATGACGAAGTCCCCGAACTGAAAAAACCTGAACCGGCACCTTCTGCACCGGATGAAAAGACTATCCTCAAACCGTTCGATAAAATTAAGCCTCTTGATAAGGACTAAGAGCTTCTCTTCGAAAAGTACCCCTACTCGCTGCTGATACCTTCCAGGTGCATCTGAATAAATGCCGTAACACTAACATCACCGGCATCGGTGATAGCAGTGCCGTACTTACCCATAACGAACGCAATGGATTCATCTGCCGACCATCCTATATCGGTATTCAGGATAGTAACATATTCGGTGAGAGCATCGAGCCATTGTCCGGCCGCAGCGTAATGTGTCCCATCATTGGTGTGTTGTGCGAATGCCTGACTAATCGAGGCAAACTGCTCCGGTGATGGCGGCATACCGGGCTGGCTAAACTCATTAACCACACGACCCAGAGCTGCAATCCGAGTCCCACCGCTATCATGAAGAATTTCAACAAGATTTCTAAGTTGGGTAGCTGCCTGGTGTGGACGCAGGTCGGTTGATTGCAGGAAAGCACCTGCCAAGTACGCCTGGGCAAGCTCCTGACAGCGGCTCTCATCCCCTCCTCTCTGCGGGTCGCCTTCACAAAGCCCAAGTTCATTGGCCAGCCACTGCATATTGTCAAAACCCGCACCCTGAATTTGACCTATGTCTCCAAGGTCGGGAGATACCGGCGTCTCGATGGATGACGCCTTAACTATATCTCGCAGTGAGAGGGATGGGTCTTCCTCTTCTTCCTCTTCCTCAAGAACCCAGGCCCCGGTTCCAACATCGGGATACTCCCCACGTAGTACGTATTTACCAGAACCCGGAAAGAGACTTGGGTCATCGGCATAGGGCAGAGTATCATTCGTCATACCATAATCCAAATCCGGTGTTATGCGGGAGCATACCTCCAACCAGCCAATTCCAGCCAGAGAGTTTATAAAATTAGACCCAAACGACTCAACCGCCTGATATGCATCAATAACAATCACTCCACCGGTTGGAACGGGACTAACCGGTGAACTAACACTCACATTTCCTGCGTTACTTGCCAGATAAATGGCAACATCAATAGGCCAACCCGGATTCTTGTCACCTTCTACACCATTTAGAAAATCAACACGCGGACGGTCATTAGTGCTTCCGGTGGTATCGTACGTCCCTTTAGCTGTCAACTTAGCAGCCGGGCCTAACTTCAAGGTACCATTGCTTATAATCACAATCGCCGCCTTCCCACTACCGCCAGGCAGGTCAACCCCGCTGGTACCATTGGAATAGCCGGTTATAGCTACATTAAGCGTGTCACCACCTGCACCTGTATATATCTTGCCATTATCCGAAATAACTGATACGCCGCCAGAACTACTTTCCAAAGCACCGCCAAGCTGTATATCATCATTGCCTGCAACAATGCAAAGATCACCGCCGGTGGTCTGAACCTCAACCGCTCCGTCAAGAACGACCGCGGAGCCGACGCCGGCGTAGGCCGAGCTTAACGTCAAACTGCCGGAGTTGGTCTTGGTAAGCGTACCGTTGGCCCACAGGACACCGTC
>Ga0180432_10000916_pt1 | contig 47505 bp, 32 predicted proteins | sample SS_ome_10_FD_132414 | JGI IMG/M metagenome (GOLD analysis project Ga0180432, IMG submission 132414) | Hypersaline lake sediment archaeal communities from the Salton Sea, California, USA - SS_1_MS_2 metaG | ecosystem: Environmental > Aquatic > Non-marine Saline and Alkaline > Hypersaline >...
ACGGCGACGCCGCTTGGGTAAAACGATTGTCAAAACGTCTCCATCTCGACCTAACCATACGCCCCCGCGGTCGACCGAGAAAGCAAACCCAACAAACGAAAGACGTTAAATAGTTCTGACCCCTTTTTCTCTTCTTTTTCTCTTTTGCTGACCCCTTTTTCTCTTTTGGCGTCGGGCGGATGCGCCTTTTGTTGAACGGTCCTCCGCCCGTGCAGCCGCTCGGGAAAGGATTGACCCAAAAGTTAGACCTGTTGACCTGCCCCGTTTATTGGCCCCCTCAATTCACGTTGAACCAAGACAGTCCAAAAACAGGATCTAAGACGGTTTTCCCGTTCCGGTAATCCCCAACTCCTCGGCATGGGGCTTTAGTGCATCAATCGCGAACTGGATGTGTTCGCCCGAGTCGCCCCCCAGCAATTCGATGCCCTGGCGGATGATATCTCGATCCACCTTCGCGGCGAACTTTTTGTCCTTTAGCTTCTTCTTGACGCTCTTTGGCTTCAGCGAGGCGATCCCGTCGGGGCGGACCAGGCAACAGGCGATCACAAACCCGGCCAGTTCGTCGCAGGCCAAAAGCGCCTTGTCCATGAGGGTCTTCGGGGGGAGCCCCCAGGCGGTCTGATGGACGGAAACGGCATAGGCGATTTCCTCCTCGCCCCGGTCCCGAAGCCAATCGACGATCCGCTGGGGATGTTCATCGGGCCACCGTTCGTAATCGGCATCGTGGAGCAGTCCGGTGATTGCCCAGGTTTCTTCCTCGGCCGCGTCGCCGTATTTGGCCGCCGCCTGCCGCATGACGGCCTCAACGGCCCGAGCGTGCTTCAGCAGCGCAGGGTTGGCAGTCCAGGCGTGAAGCTGTTTCTCGGCCTCTTCGTATGTCAGACTCATGGCTGTCCTTTCAATAATTCCTGCCGCAACAAGTCGAGCAACTGCGTGACCAGCCGCGTGCGGGCTGATTCGTGTCGGCCGCGGAGTGGAACATGTCGGCACTGCGTGCTGCTGCCGGGCGGTTTCAGCGCGACCTCGACGCAGCGGTCGCCGCCGGCGCCGAGCCGCGGCTCGCCGACGACGACCGTCCAACTGTTTCCCGTCCGTTCGGCGGCTGCCGAAGCCAGCAGGTTCACCTTTTTGGGGTCCGACGTGCAGCCGGCCCATTTGTCGTCGGGCACTCGGAGCAGCCGTCGCAGTTTCTCTTCGGTCGAAGCGACATAGGCGCCGGCCAGCACCCGGTCGCTGCCGTCTGCGGCAGTCAGCCCCGCAGCGAGGGCCCCGCCGCTGCCCGCCTCCGCGAGCGCCAGCGTTGCTCCGCGCGTTTCCAGCAGTTTCACGACACATTGCTCCAGGGACGTGTCGTCATCGGCATAGACGTGGTCGCCGAGGTGTTTCAGGATTTCTTGTTTCAAGTGCTGAAGCTGCGCGCGGTCCTGCGGGGTGTCGTTCGGCAGCGAAAAAGTGAAATCGACGCGGCCGCCCTCGAACTGCGAGGAAAGCGTGACGCCGGGGGGAAGCGGCACGTGATCTTTCAGAGTCTGGTCGATCCGGGACTGGCCGAGACCCACGAAACGGAGCGTCAGCGAACAGCCGGGCAACCGTGTGCCGAACCGCCGGCTCAAGTAGGGTACGAGCCGGTCGCGGACCATGGGCTGCAATTCGCGCGGCGGCCCCGGCAGCGCCACGATAACGGCGTTGCCCGGCTCAAACACGAGACCAACCGCCGTGCCGTTGGGGTTCTTCAAGCAGGCGCCGCGGATCGGCGCCTGTGCCTGCCGGCGCAGGTTCGGCCGTAGCCGGTCGGGCGACACGCGGAACCGTCGAGCCATCTCTTGCAGCACACCGGGCTGTTCCTTCAGCGCAATACCGGTGAAATCGGCTAGCGCGTCCCGGGTAATGTCGTTGTCGGTGGGGCCGAGGCCGCCGGTCACGATTACCAGGGATGCCTTGCCCGTCGCAAAGCGGAGCGCGTCCTTCAACTCGGCCTTTTTGTCGCCGACGGTCATCGAACCGACGCAGTTCAGACCCAGCGGGTGCAGGGTCCGCGTCAGGAAGCAGGTGTGCCCGTCCGCGTAGGCGCCCGACAGCAGCTCGCCGCCGGTCACAACGATCATGTAGTTGACGGGCTCTTGCCCGGATTCCGGCGGGGCGGCGTCTGCGGCCGGGGACCCCGTCCTGCCCTTGGCCGTTTTCTCGGCCGCGTCAACTTGTAATGCCGCAAGCGTTGCCGCCGCAAGCACCGTAATGACCATCGTAAGATTGCTTCGTGCCTGCATCGTCTTTCCCCAGGGTGAGTATTGCCGCGAAGCGGTTGTGCCACAGAACCTCTCAACTCCCGAAGCCGGCTCACTCAAATTCCTCGTGGATGCGAATGGTCTTTGCGGCGCATTGGATCAATTCTTCTTCGACCCAAGCGGTAGCGTCTTCCTCGCTGTACTCATCGGTGAGGAAACTCTCGGATCCGGAGTGGAGGCTCTTGCCGGCCGGCTTGTTGCTGCCGGTGCTTTCCGGATAGAAGAAGACCTTGCTCTGCATCAACAGCTCGTGGTAGTCGTTGCGGAGCGTGATGGTGAGCTGGAACTCGACCTGACCTCCCTTGATGTCGGCCGTGAATCCGCGGGAGAACTTGTCTTCGGTAGCGTCTTCCTTGAGGACCGAGGCATTAGGGATTTTCCGCGCCGTCTCGTCCAGTCTCGACCGGAAGGTGTTGTGCCAGAAGCGGTAGGCGTATTCCCGCGCGTGGCCTTCCCTCTGCCGTGCTTCTTCCAGCAGCCGGTGTTTCTCTTCTTCCTTCGCCCGAATCTCCGCACGGACTTCTTCCAGCGCCTCGCCGAGCCGGTTGCCGAAATCTTCAGCGTTGCCCATTATCGCTTTCTCCTATGTCAAGGTCCCCGGTCAAATACAAGTTTAGCGGGCGGACTTGCCTGCCGTTGTACATCCCGTTTGCTCATAATGCGAGCGGTGGGCAAGCCTGCCCGCTAAACGCCTTTCGCAAAACAAAGCACTTGCCCCCCTTCCAACGAGACAACGATCCGGCCCCCGTGGTCGACGGCCACACCGCCCTTGACCGGCGTGGCGGGGAGTTCCTGCTGCCAGACGGTCGAGCCGTCCTTGATGTCGATGGCCGCCAGGATCGGCTTCGATCGCGCATGGCCGGCTGCCAGCAGGATGTGGGGAGAGGCGGCAAAACCGGTGTATCTGCGTCCCGAGTTGTCCTGCCAGACGGCCTTCCGTTTGGATGGCGGATTCCGCCGTCCCCAGCGCGACGCAGGCTTCCATGGTTCTTGCGCGCCCGGCGGAAGCGGCTCGAACAGCGCCAGGTTCGAGAAACGGCTGCCTTCATAGCTGGCGTCGTAGATCAGCGACTTCCGGTCGGGAAACGTGTAGTCGAGCGACAGGTACTTGCCGTACACGGGATAGTATGGATAGAACGCCGTGTGGAACCGGGAGTTGAGGTTGTCCCACGGTTGGTTGCGGCACTTGCCGGTTTTCAGGTCGTAGCGTGCCGTTTCGTAAGCGTTTCCGCCGAGAAACCGCAACTCCCCGTCGGCCAGGTACAAATCGCCCTGGAGGCTGATCCCGCAGTCGACCTTCTTCGACAGATCGCCGGACGAATCGTTGCGCCACTTGGGCTTTCCGTTCGCCGCGTCGAGTGCGACAACGTGGGTGCCGTCGTAGTGGGTGATTCCGGCCGCCGCGTAGACGGTGCCGTCCTCGACGACCACCCCGCCGGCAACCGGCCACGTGGAGATCAGCTTCCCGTAAGCGGGGATCCGCCGGTCGACAGGCGCAACGCGGTAGGACCAGAGCAGCCGTCCGGTGGCTGCCTCAAAAGCATAGACCCGCCCGTCGGCCGAGCCGGCGAAGACGCGTCCGCCGGCCACGGCGGGCGGGAAGTAGACGGGCCCGCCCGTGTTCGCCTTCCAGAGGATTTCCGCGGACGGCACACGGCGTGTACCTGCTACTTTGCCGAGTGCCCAGACCGTGCCGCCGCGGTCGCCCAGGAATGTTACTCCGCCGGCGATCACCGGGGCCGTCGGCATCGCGCCGGTGGGAACCTGGAACGTCCATTGTTTCGTGACTTCGCGCGGGATGGCAACATTCGTGGCGCAGGTACGGCCGTTGTTGCCGCAGTACGCGGGCCAATCATCGGGCTTGATCTCGAAACGCTCGACCGACGCCGTGCCGCCGTTGCCCTGCTGCAAACGATCGTCGTCCTCGGCGGAATGTTCGAAGAATTTTCCGGCGGGGCCGGCGCAGATATGCCCGTAAAGCGACAACTGGCACCCGCACATCCACGGTCCCCAAAAGAGCAGGCCGTCGGAGATGATGACGCCGTCGTGGCAGGGTGGCCGCATCGGGGCAATGTGCTGGGCCGTCTTCGTGCCGGTGTTGATGCGGACCGTCCCGCCCGACGCACGATAGAACACGCTATCCACGCTGCCGGTCGCACGGGTACACGCCCGGCGGGTTGGGAGCTTCCCGAGCTCCTTGCCGGTCGCGTAGTCGAGGATGACGCCGGTCTGTCCGGGCCCGGCGGCGTAGATGGCATCGTCGCGGAGCACGAGTTGGAGGTTCCCGCCGTCCCTCTGCCATAGGAGCTTTCCGTCCTTAGCCGAGGCGACAACCATCCGCGCACGTTGCGGCCCGGCGAAGAAGATGTACTTGTCGTTGCACTTGATGTAGGTCGTCGTGGAGTAGCCGGTCACGTAGTGTTGTGCCCGACCGTTGGGGCCAATCGCCTTCAGCAAATCGTCATTGGAGGTTTTCCAAAGAACTTTGCCGGTCTTGGCATCGAGGCACCCCAAGAGCTTCTCCGGGCTGTAGAAGAAGATGCGGCCAGCGCACATGCAGACTCCACGGCTGTCCATGTACTCGTCTTCCCGGTGGCGCCAAAGGGTTTTCTTCGTTTTGGGATCGATGGCAACGAACGTCCGGCCGAAACCGAAGTTCGTCTTGGGGTTTTTATAGTCGTGCCCCTCCCACATCCCCCAAGGCCAATGCCCCATGCCGGGCGTGTTCGATCGCTGCGTGTGCGGATAGACTTCCTCGCCGCCGACCAGGGCATACAACACGCCGTCCGGCAGGGCCATCCATTTCCAGACCGGGCCGTCGGAGATGTCCTTGGAGATCACGATCTCGTCCTGGATTTTGCCGGTCTGCGGATCAATCATCTTGCACGATTCGTTGTCGCCCAGGTAAAAGACCTCCGGCGTGGCAATCATCGTGTTGCGGTGGATCATGAACCCTTCGTGCAGCGGCCGCCGCCAGAGGATCGTGCCGTTGTAGGCATTGATACACAGTAGGGTGTTGAGCATCGGGTTCTGGTTGGCCTTGTGGGCGATGTGGCCGAAGGCGCGGTAAACCCGTCCGTCGGCGGCGACGGAAACCTCGGGCATGGGAACGAACAGCGGCTCGGCGAGGAATTGGGTCAGGTACGGGGCCCGGGCGAGCCGGTCGGTCGATTGCGGGTTGTTGTCCGGCCCGTGATAGGGGTGGCTCCACGTGTCCATGCCTTTGGGAACGGGCTTGACGATGGTCTTCTCGCCCAAGAAGGCCTTTCCGCCGGGCCGCAGGACCCGCAGCGATTCTTCCTTCGAGACCTTAACGTCCGCACCGGCGGCAGCGACGATGTCTGCCAGGTTGTCGGCAAGATGAATCCGGTCGTTGGTTCCCTGTTCGACGAAGACGCGCACGTTCAACAGCCCCGTTTTTTCCACGGCGCGGCGAGCCGATTGGACGGCTTCGGCATTGGGCAGTTGCACGTAGACCAGCAACTCGCTGGCCTTTGCCAACTCGATGGCCAACTTGGCGTCGCGGTCGTCCACGATCACACAGATCCCCCGGGGTGAATCGAGCTGGTCGAGAATGGCCTTGACTTTGGGCCCGGGTTCCGCCGCTGTAGCCGGTTGCGGCGCCATAGCTGCGGGGAGTGAAGTGAAGACCACGGCAACCGCCAGACGTATGATCCGTCCGCTCATGACATACCCCTCCCGATTAGTGGTGCAGCGAGAAATGGCATTTTCCATTTTCCTTATAAAGCCGCGACCGGCGGTCGCGCCAGGCGTCGCGCAAAACCGCTACGGCCGGTGATTCGGCGCGACCGCCGGTCGCGGCTTTATCGTAATCGTCATCCAAGACTACCGACGTTGTTTCTGAGTGCCCCTAAGCGTGATTCTAGCGGGAAATGCGCCCGCCGCAAGGACTTCCCCCTCGTGCTGAATCCCTTTCTGCCAAGGCCGCCAGGTATCGGGTTTCAGTAGATTCTCTGCCCCCTGATCGAACTCCACCACTGCCTTGGCAACCGTCTCCTCCGCACCGGACGGACAGGCCACGGCGTGAGTTGGCCGCAGGGTTTAACGTGTACCAATACGGATGCCGACACGGAGAATGCCGGAAGACTTTTTTGTTACTTCGCCGCGACGGTCTTTGAGTCGGCCTCGCAGATTACGCGAAAACCGGCGTTGTAGACCGTCTGGTAGGGCAGGTAGTTCAGCCGGAAGCTCGACGTACACCGCTTCGGCCGGTCGCGCCAGGAGCCGCCGCGGACGGCGATGCGGTCGGTCGGGCCGGCGGCGGTCTTCTCGGCCTGCGCCCGATACGGATACGGCCGGTAGATCGACCGGGTCCATTCGGCGACGTTGCCGTGCATGTCGCAAAGCCCCCAGGCGTTCGGCTGGTACGTACCCGGCGCGACCGACAGCAGCGAGCCGTCGTTGAAACGCGAGTCCTTCGGGATCCAATCGTCATACTTCGGCGGGTTCTTCAGCGGCTGGTCGACCGTGTACGGGTTGCTGGCGAACTTGGTCATGGTGGCGTCGGAGAAGTTCGCAAACTTGCTGAAATCGGTGTCCACGTCGCCGAAGAACATCGGCGTGTCCGTGCCGGCTCGGCACGCGTATTCCCATTGGGCCTCGGTGGGCAGCGTGAACCGCCGCCCGGTCTTCTGCGACAGCCACCGGCAAAAATCCATCGCCCGTTGCCACGAAACGCGGACCACCGGCTGCTCGGGCCGGTTCATCGGATAGCCGTGGATGCCGAACTGGTAGGTGTTCTTGGTCTCCACGCGGCTGTCGTGCTCGGGGTCGAACTCGGCGTACTGCCGGTTGGTCACCTCATGGATACCCATCCAGAACGGCCGCTCGATTCGGACGCGGCAGCGCGGCTGTTCGTCGATTTCGCCGGAGTCGCTTCCCATGACGAACTCCCCGGCGGGGATAAGCGCCAGCTCCATGGTGGCGCCGTCGCCGAGTTCGATCGTTTGCTTCGTGGTCGATCCGGCCGCCGCTTGGCGGCGCTTCGCTTCGGCGGCATCAAACGGCCAATTGGGACATTCTATCTTCTGCGGCTTCCGGACGATTTGCTTGGGGATAATCGGCTCGATCGGTTCGGTTGAGACCTCCGGCACGGCTTCGGGGTCGTCGTCAATGCCGGCGTAGAGTTTCAGAAGCTCGCGGCGTCGTTCGCGTTGGGTCCGCGGGTTGAGTTCCTCGCCCCAGGTGCCGTGGTAGGGGCAGTTCAGGTCGATCCACGTGACGAGCCGGTCCCAGGCCTCGGCGTCCAGCTTAACACCGTGGTGTCCCTTCTTGAGCAGTTGCACCAGTTGCGTCGTGTCGGCATGGAATTCCATCGGTTCGAGCAGATGGTAATCGCTTTCGATGCCGGGCCGGCGGACGAAGCGGGACAACTCGTAGTAGCCGACCGAGAACTTGCCGCCGCGGTTGCCGCCTCGCCCCGGCGTAATCTGGGCCCAATCCTTTATCTTCACGTCGCCGCGGAGGCTGATGATCTGCTGTCCGTCGGGCCGCGGTTGGCCGTTGTGGCAGCCGACGCAGTATTTGTCGATGACCGGCTGGACCTCGCGGGGGTAGTTGAATCCGCGGATCGCCCCGTACCACGGCGTAATCTGGGCGGGCGGGCGATTGACGGCCGTCGTCATCTTCAGCGGCGGCGTGGTGTTTTGCGGCTCGTGACACCCGGCACACTGGAGCACCTCGCCCGGCATGGCCGTCATCCAGCTCCGCATGAGCTGCAAGGCTTTGCCGTCCTTGTCGAGCGGCTGGATCGACAACGGCATGTTGGCCGGCACGAGAAACTTGGCCGACCCGTCCGGCTCGACCGGCACGGTGCCGACCACCCGTTTGATGTCCCACGGCCCGTCCATGCCGATGATTCCCAGCAGCCCGCCCATGCCCTGGTACGAGTAGTGGTAGGTGAAAAGCCGCAACGACTTGACCGTGCCGCGGGGGATGCCCTTCAGGCCGTCGCCGACGTAGACGTCGGGCATGTAGACCAGTGCGGTCTTGCTGGCCAGGTCGACCTTGTCGGGGATCGCCGGCGGCCGGGGCGTCGGCCGAAGCGGGATCGGCTCCATCAGCGCGTACCCCGGCGTTTCCTTGATCAGCAGCATGTTGTCGAACACGTCGACCAGGTAAATTCCCCAAAGCGATTTCGAATTGGGCTTCATCGACGCGAGAAAATACTTCTCGCTCAAGGGATACGGGTGGAGGAACTTCGGCCAACTGTTTCGCGTCAACCCGTCGCGGATGATCGGCTCGACCCGCTTGCCGTGTCCGGGAATCCGCTGGACGGCCCCGTCGGCCTCGCGGCGGCCGACGGCCGGATCGAAGACGACCAGCTCACCCATTCGCGGGTTGTCGTGGTGGCCGCCGACCACACCGACGACCTTGGTCGGGTGACCGGGAATCGGGCGGGCGTAGAAGATCGAGTTCGGCCAGTACGAGTTGCTCCCGTAGTATTCCATCTGGCCGGTGCCGTCCGGATTCATGTGGAACAAGAGCCGGGTGTTCGAATGGGGCGTGTCGGCGTATTCCCAGCGGGAGTAGAGCACCCGGCCGCCCGGCGTAACGACCGGGCACCAGTTGTGCTCCTGGTCGAAGGTGAGTTGGCGGATGTTTCGGCCGTCGGGGTCCATGATGTACGTGTTCGTCACGTGCGAGCCGCCGTAGACGCACGGCACGCCGATGAAACAGGCCGTCGAGGTCATGATAATCCGCCCGTCGGGCAGGTAGCACGCGTCGTAGCAGTCCACGTCGGGTTGCTCGCCGGTGATTTCGCGCAGGCCGGAGCCATCGGCGCCGATTTCCCAGACCTGCCAGCGATTGTTCTTGCCCGGCATCGAGAAGAGCATCTTCTCGGCGTCGAAATCAAGATCGACGTCGCCGACGAAAAGCCCGCCCTCGGGCTTGAAGAGCGTTTTCATCTCGCCGTCGGGCCGGACGGGCGCAAGGACCTCGATCGAATCGTTGTAGCCGTTCTTCTTCAAGCTCGAATTGCTCTGCCAGTTCTGCGGCAAGCCGAGTTTCGGCGACTTCGCACCGCGTTTGAGCAAGAGCAGCCGATCGAAGTCCAGCAGCGGATTCGACAATAAGACCTCGCGGCGAAACGCCTTAAACTCCTCGCTTAGCTTGGCCAGCTCGCCCTCCTCGGTTTTCTCGAAACGGTCGACGAACTCCTGCCAGCGGGCCTTGTACTCTTTGCCCTTGAAGCGTTTGGGGTAGGTCGTGGCGAGGTCGTCGATGGCACGTTCCAGCGCGGCCAGATTCTTGACCGAATCCGCCGCCAGCGGGGCGATCTCCGCCAGTCGGGCGGCCTTCCGCTTGCGCTTGATCTCGGCCATCCAGGCCTTGCGCTGCTCGGGCGAAGCAAACAATTCGGGGTCCTTCGGATCGGGTAACACCTGAAGCTCGACGAGTGTCGCAAATCCCCGCTTTGCCAAATCCGTCCGGGCCGGTGCGCCGGCATTGGCGCCGAAAGTCGGATAGATGCGGAACTCGATCAAATCGTAACGCTCCTCCGTCAGGTTGCCGCCAGCGGTGTTGGTAATCGTACTGATGCAGGGGCCGCGGTTGGGACCGATCACTTTGTCGCCAGAGCTGAACACCGCCTTGGCGGGAAACTCCGGCAGCTTCTTTCCCTTCGATGAACTCTTGGCCAGCCGGATTTCGTAGTCCTGATTCGTTCGACTGTCGCTATTGGACGTCAGGACGCGAATTTCGCGAATGAGCCGCGGGCGGCCGAGGTAGAAGACCACGCGCGAAGGGCGTCCTTCGCCGATGAAAATCCGCCCGGTGCCGACCCAAACCCCGCCGGTCCCGTCGGCCAGCATCGACGCGTGCTCGGCCGAAATGCCGTCGGTGAGCACCAGTTTCGAGCCGGGGAATTTCAGCAGATTGGCGTCGTCCCGCAACTTCAGTTCCGCATTGAACTGTGCGAATCCCGCTGCGTTGCTGCTCCAGGATCGAACCTGAACCTTAATTTCAGCCGCCGCGACCGCTGCAATGGCGGAAACGAGCAGGAGGGCGACAAGGCTTGAAAGAAAACAGCAAGGCAATCGGTTCAACTTCATGCTCTTGGTCCTTTGTAGTTGCGTCAATACTTGCCATTTTGGCGAGGACTTTTAGTATAGAGCATCGCACCCGCTACGGCAACTGAATTTGACCGCGGCCGACCGGCCTTCGCGGTTTCACTGCCGACGCATGAAATCCCGCCCAATACCCGAAAATGCTTGACTTGCCGGCATCAACCCGCTAGGTTCATACGCAACGGTGGAAACGCCCTGAAAACCCGCTTTTTTGAGGAGATTGTCGACATGAGACACGTTTTTTCCACGATGCTGGTATTTCTGCTTTTCGTTGTCGCGGCGAGCACCCAAGCCGCGGAGAAGAAAATCCGCGTGCTCCTGACCTTCGGCGGCCACGGCTTCCAGCAGGAGCCGTTCTTCAAGATGTTCAACGAGATGGAGGGCATCGAGTACACGAAGGCCCCGATGCCCCAGTCGGCCGGTCTGCTCAAGCCGGGGCTCGAAAAGGATTACGACGTGATCGTGATGTACGACATGGTCAAGGGGTTTACGCCCGAGCAACAACAGGCGTTTGTCGAGTTGCTGCAAAAGGGGATCGGCCTCGTGTCGTTGCACCACAACATGGGCGCCCACCGCGATTGGGACGAATTCCGGAAGATCATCGGCGGCAAGTTCGTCTTCAAGCCGACAAAGATCGACGGAAAAGACTGCCCCAAGTCGACTTGGGCGCACGGCCAGGACATGAAGATCAGCATCGCCGAAAAAGACCACCCGATCACCAAGGGCCTGAAGGATTTCGAAATCCACGACGAGACCTACGGCAAGTACTACACCTCACCGGATGTGACGGTCCTGCTGACGACCGACAATCCCAAGAACGATCCGGAGCTGGCCTGGGTGAAGGACTACGGCAACAGCCGGGTGTTTTACTTCATGCTCGGGCACGACGCCCATGCGTGGAAGAACCCCATGTATCCGGAGATCGTCCTGCGGGGCATCCGCTGGGCGGCCGGGAAGGACCAACCGAAGAAGTAACTTTGCCGTAAAGCTGCTTGCGGCTTCGCACCCCGGGGCTTGGCGCGACCAACGGTCGCGGCTTTATGGAGGACAACTGTGGTTCGCATCCGAAATCTGGCCACCATACTCGTCGTCGTTTCGTACTATTCCGCCGTTGTGGCTGCTGAATGGAAAACCGAGAAGACAATCGACGTCGCCCCGGTCTGGTCGGGCCATCCGGTCCGGTTTTGTCTGTTGACGCACGGCAAGCAGCAGTTCGTTGCCTTCTACGATGCCCGGCGACAGATGACCGTCGGCGTGCGAAAGCTCGACAGCGACAAGTGGCATTTCGTAAAGTTGCCGCAGCAGGTCGGATGGGACAGCCACAACTCGATCACGATGACGCTCGACGACGACGGGCACATCCACTTAAGCGGCAACATGCACTGCGTGCCGCTGATCTACTTCCGCACGAAAAAACCGCTGGACATCGATAGCTTCGAGCGGGTTCCCGCGATGGTCGGCAGCAACGAACGCCGCTGCACGTATCCGGTATTCCTCCGCGGCGCGAAAGGCGAGTTGATCTTCACCTACCGCGATGGCGGAAGCGGCAACGGCAACCAGATATGGAACGTTTACGACCTGAAAACGAAGAAGTGGCGGCGACTGCTCGACCAGCCGCTCTTTTCCGGCCAGGGTAAGATGAACGCTTACTTCAACGGCCCGATCCGCGACAAAGACGGCATGTTCCACGTCTGCTGGGTGTGGCGCGACACGCCCGACTGCGCGACGAATCACCACCTTTGCTACGCCCGGAGCAAGGACCTGATCCACTGGGAAAAGAGCGACGGGACGCCGTTGAAACTGCCGATCACGCTTGGCACGGCCGAGGTCGTCGATCCCGTTCCGCCCGGCGGCGGCATGATCAACGGGAACACCCGAATCGGGTTCGACTCGAAAGGCCGCGTCGTGATCGCCTATCACAAGTTCGACGCCGGCGGCAAAACGCAGCTCTACAATGCCCGACGCGAAAAGGACGGGTGGAAGACGTACCAGACGAGCGATTGGGGCTACCGTTGGGAATTCCACGGCGGCGGCTCCATTCCCTTTGAAATCCGGGTGGGATCGGTCGCTGTGGAACCGGACGGAGCGTTGACGCAATCGTACCGCCACGACAAGCTCGGCTCGGGCCGATGGCGGCTCGACGAGAAGACGCTCAAGCCGCTCGGCAAGGCGCCCCCGCAGGACAAAATGCCCGGCGAGCTCTTTACCTCCGAAACCGGCGGCATGCAACCGCGAACGGTCCACGACATCGGTCAAAGCGGCGAACCCGGCGTCCGCTATTTCCTCCGTTGGCAGACCCTGCCGGTCAACCGCGACCGCGCCCATCGCGGCGAACCGCCGAAACCCGACATGCTGCGGGTGTATAAGCTCCGGGCAAAATAGTCTTCCGGCAGTTGGGCTTTTGCCCCAACTTCACATTCTGCTCACTGCTTGCCATCCATTACCCACCACCCGCCACTTACTCCTCCGCCGCGATCTCGCGGAGCCTGTAGCGTTTGATCTTGCCGGTGGCGGTTTTGGGCAACTCGTCGACGAAATCGACCCAGCGGGGATACTTGTGCGGGGAGGTCGTCGTCTTGACGTGGTTCTGCAGCTCGCGGACCAGCTCCGCCGAGGGTTCGTTGCCGTCTTTGAGGACGACGAACGCGCGGGGCTTCAGCAGCCCTTCCCGATCGGGGCAGCCGCAGACTCCGCTCTCGAGCACGGCCGGGTGTTGCTGGAGAATGGCCTCGACGTCGGTCGGCCAGACGGCCTGGCCGCTAACCTTGATCATGTCGTCGGTCCGCCCGGCGTACCAGAAGTAGCCGTCTTCGTCGACGGAGAACTTGTCGTGGGTATTGATCCACTCGCCGCAGTAGGTCTTCTTGGTCTGCTCGTGCTTGTTCCAGTATCCGGCGGCGATGCTGTCGCCCTTGATGAAGAGCGTGCCGACGGTGTTGGGGGGGAGCGGGTTGCCGTCGTCGTCGACGATTTTGGCCTCGTAGCCGGGGACGATTTGTCCGGTGCTTCCCGGCCGGGTCCGGCCGGGGCGGTTGGATATAAAAATGTGGAGGATTTCGGTCGAGCCGATGCCGTCGTAGATCTCCACGCCAAAGCGTTCGAGCCACTTCTCGAAGATGTGTTTCGGCAGCGGCTCGCCGGCCGAGACGCACATGCGGACGTTGCCGAGGCCGCTGCGGCCGCTCTTTTCCGCCGCGTGCAACAGGGCCGCGTAGCTCGTCGGAACGCTGTAAAAAACCGTCGGCTGATACTTGTCGATCGTCTCGAACACGACGTCGGGCATGGGCCTGCCGGGCAGAAGCACGGTGGTTCCGCCGTCGCGGAGCGGGAAGTAAAGGCCGTTGCCCAGCCCGTACGCGAAGAACAGCTTCGCCACCGAAAACGAAACGTCGTCGGGCCGGATGCCGATGGTTTGCTTCGCATAGAGGTCGGCCTCGACGATCATGTCGTGGTGGAGGTGGATGGCCCCCTTCGGAAAACCGGTCGTGCCGGAGCTGTAGAGCCAGAAAGCCATGTCGTCCTTGCTCGTCTCGGCCGCTTCGAGCACGGGGGAGGCGGCTTGCACCACGTCGTCGAACCGCAGGTGGCCTTGCGCATCGTCGCCGGTGACGACAATATGCTCGAGATACTTCAGGTTGCCGCGGATTTCGGTAATGCCCTCCAGCAGCACCGGATCGACAACGAGCACCCGGGCACGGCTGTCGTTGAGCAGATACTCGTAGTCGTTCGGCTTGAGCATCGTATTCATGGGCACGGCGACGGCGCCGATCTTCATCGCGCCGAAGAAGGCAAAGACCCACTCGGGCGTGTCGGGCAGGAGGATTGCTACCCGCTCCTCCATCCGGACGTCGAAACCCTTCAGGGCGTTGCCGAGCCGGTTGGCCCCTTCCTGGAGGTCGCCGTAGGTAATCGTCCTGTTGCCGCAGAGGATGGCGGGTTTTTCTCCGCGCCCTTCCGCGACGTGAATATCGACGAAAACCGAAGCGGCGTTGAGGCGTTCGGGAAGCTCGAGCGGGGCCATGGCGACTTTTCTCCGGTGCAGGAGCAGGGGTTCGATTTTACCCTCCCCCTGCGGTCGGGTCAAGCAGGGGGTCTGAGGACGTTGATGCGGAGATGCCTTTGCAGTATGCTGAATCTATGCGCAAGTTCTCTAAACCAATCCGACTCGGCGCCGACGTTGCTTGCGTTACAAAGCCGTGGCCAGTGGTCGCGGAACCCCCGGGTACACATTTGCCGATTTGTTCGGTTTTGCAGCGGTGGTTGTCCCGTTTGGTTCTTCTGTTGTGGATGCCCTGGTCCCGCTTCTACGCGACCGCTGGTCGCGGCTTTGTAATCTGCTTGGCAGCTATTGCAGTGGGCCACGAGTCTGTCCCGGCGAAGGCCGACAAACCGCCGGCATTCACGGAGGTCTGCTTCGAGGACTTCGAACTCGGCGGGCACTACTCGACGGCCGACGACCTGAAGAAGCTGCTGAAGCCCGTTCGCGGGCGGATCTCCGACTACCGCTACCGCAATATCGCGATGGGACAACTGTCGGGAGTTTTTCGACTGATTCCGGCGTGGCAACCCGACTCGGCGTTGCGGCTGATGGTCCACGACCAGAAAGACGTCAAGCTTCACTTCTGGAAAGGGCGGCAGGGCGTGACGCTTGCCCGGCACAAAGGCAAGGGAGACGTTTGGGCGGCTTACGGAACGACGCGAAAGGGCAATCAGCCGACGTCCACGATCGACGCCTTGTGGGCAACCTCGGGCGCCCGCTACGAGCGGGCGGGGACCGGCGCCGTCGAAGTCCGCTGCCAGGGCAAACACCTGGTGCTCACGCGCGGCGATCTGGTCCTGCTCACTGCGCCGTTTCGCGGCACACCGGACGAAGTTTATCTCGAAGGCGAATCCGCAAAGATAATCGGCATGGAGCTGATTCGCTCGGGCCCGGCGCCCTTGCCGCAAGTTTCGCGGCCGGTGGTCTGCCGGATCGACCGGCCGGCAGACATCGAGTGGAAGACCGACCTGTGGGAGGAGTCGAAGGTCAACAAACTGGCCGACGGGCGAATCGAACTGGTCATCGAAAAGATGAACAAAAAAGACTTCTACCAGAGGAAGAAGTTGCGTAGAGACCCAAACGCCCCGGTCTCGCAAGCCGGGATCGACACCGGCGAGCCGGAGTTGGTCGAATTCATCTTCGAACTCGAGGACCCGGAGCACGGCACGGGGATCTACCTGGCCGATGAGAAGGGCCGGCACCTGCAATGGATTTCTTTCTGCGGTGAAAAGAGCACCGGCAAAACGGTTTACGATACCATGGCGCCGAAAAGCTACATCGGCCAGCGGGGTCGCTACAACGACAGGAGCGTCGTCAGGCTCGCCGGCCGCAGGCAGTGGCTGCGGATCATCGCCGCCGGCGGAACTATGCGGTATTGGATCAGCGGCGACGGCGAGCACTGGAGCCCGGCGGACTATGAGGACACGACGCTCGAAAGGAGTTTTTCGGAGATCGGCATCTATTGTTTTCCGGATGAACGGGAGCCCCGATCGATCCGATTGAAATCGCTGGTGATCCGCCGGCTCGACCGGCTCGAATCGCTCGTGCCCGGGGCGGTCAAACGGCAAGTCCCTTCCATGGGCGACGTCGGATCGGAAAAGCAATGGAAAGAACGAGTTGCCGAGAGCCGTCCGCCGGATGTGCCCGAGAAGGTTTGGCGGTGGGCGTGTACCCTTCGGTCGCTGGCCGAAAACGTCCCTCGCCACGTCAGTCAGCCGCTGTTGCTCGATTTGATGCGCGACGTGGTGGACGAGCCGGGCGACCCTACGGAGAAGTTCGCGCTGCTGGACGAGGCGTCGCTGTTGATCCCCACGACCTACCAAAGCCAGGAGACACGCCTGGACCCCGCCGGGGCGGTCTACCAGCGGCTGGGCGAGCAACTCCACCGGCAAGGCCACCCGGCGCCCTTTACGCTGACCAGACGGGCGCTGCTGAACCGGCCGGGCCGGGCCGTTGCCGCCCCTGTCCTCGCCGACCTGCTGTGGTTCGAGATGCTCACGCAGGTGCAGTCGCAACACTGGGCAAAAGTCGATGCCATGTGCCGGCGAACCAAGTTCTGGCTTCAACTACCGAGCAATGCTTCCTACGAACGGAAAGAACTTTACGAGCGGCGTATGGACCGCTGGCGGGAGCGACACGTCCACGTAACGAATCAGATGGCCGTTGCCCACATGCTCAACTGGGGCGAGGCCGTCTCGCGCGTACGGCTTGCGGAGCCAACGGCCGGCAAGCCGCCCACGCTCGGCAAACAGTGGCAGCATCCATTGGTCACGGAGATCAGCAAGGAGAGCTACAATGTTCTCGGCGAGTTCAAGGCGGCGCTTGCGAGCGGGGCGTATCGCGACGCATGCCAGATTCTCACCGCGGCGGCCGCCTCGCATCCGGGAGATCTGTTACCCGACACCAAGGACAAGCGGCTGCTGGTTTCGATGCCGCAGATCGTGCGGCTGGCGATGGACGACAATCCGGCCCTGCGGCGGACCATGCAGGCGGAATTCGGGCCGCAAGGGAAGTTGCGGGTGGGTCGGGCAATCGCGGAGAACGACCCCGCGGCCGTCGAAGCGGCGACGTTGCAGTTCCTCGGCACCGGGGCCGCCGCCGACGCCCATCGCTGGCTGGGCAACCGGGCCCTGTCCGGCGGAGAGTTCATCCGGGCAATGAACCATTACAGACGTGCCCTGGCCGATGCGCCTGATGCGCTGCGCGGCGAACTCCTTGCGCTACTCCGGCTGGCTGGGGCCATGCTCGACAAGGACATCGGCGAGCCGGTTACCCGGACGGTGACCATCGGCGAACTCGTTCTCTCGCCGCGCGAGTTCGAGACGCTGGTCGAGCAGGCCCGCCGGGCGGCGCGCGGATTCCGTGCCGACCGGTCTTCGGGAGGCAACGGCGCGATGGACGCATTCGGCCGTCCTCCGCCGCCGCGGGCGTACGAACTTCGCGAATGGGCACGTCTCGTTGTCGACCTGGATCGTCGCGTACACCGGATACCACGCGAGGGACTCTGGGCCGCGCGCTCGACCGCCGTCGACATCGCCGATGGAAAGATGATCGTCAACAGCCAGATTCAACAAGCCGCGTTCGAGCTGAAATCGGGCCGGCAGGTATGGCGGCAGCGAGAAACGTTTGGCGGTAAGCAGCCGCTGCACTGGTCGGCCGCGCCGCTGCAGCCGGCCGTCGATCGGGATCGGATCTTCGTTCGGCGGAGTGCGGAGAACGGGTTCGAATTGGCTTGCCTGAACGTCCGTGACGGGAAACTGCTCTGGAGCAGCCGCCCTACCGCCGGCAAACGCGGAGGAAAAAACGACTTCCATGGTGCAACGTCGGTGATCTCCGATCCCATTCCGGACGGGCGGAAACTTCTGGCCTTGACGGCAACCGACGAGCCCGCCGAACAGTGCGTCGTGGAGTTCACACAGTTCGACGCCGACACCGGCCGGATACTGCGGCGGGTGCCGTTGGCAAGGTTTCAGAATTGCCCACCGGGGGGACTGTCTGCACAAGTCGCAGTGGAAGGCGACCAGGTGGTGGCCACCGTCGGCGGGGCCGTCCTGTGTTGCGACCTGTTCGGCCGGGTGCGGTGGGCCCGACGCCAACCTTGGATACCCTCGCCCGGAGCAACCTACGGCAATTCACCGTGGCCGAAGCAGATTCATCGAAAGCCTGTTGTCACCGGGGGCCGTGTCTACGCTACGCAGCCGGGGTTTTGGGGTATCGAGTGTATCGAACTCGATACCGGCCGGCTGTTCTGGCGAACGGGCATGCCGGAATTGACCTCTCTGGTGGGACGATTGGGTGAATTGCTCATCGCCGAAACCACCGACGGCCTGATCGCTATCGAACCCCATTGGAGTTGTGTCGTTTGGCGCCACGATATCGAGAACCGTCTCGAAACGCGGCTGTGCGCCGACAAAAATGCCCTTTGCTACGCCCGGCTTGAAGCGTCAAACGATCGCGAAACGCCCGCCGGGGTCATGCTCGTCTGGATCGATCCCAAGACCGGCCGGCTGAAGGACCGAATGTCCGTGGGGCTTTCGGACAAAGTGAAAGATCCCCTCCTGGGGCCGTTGGCCGTCGAGGGCAACCGACACTGGGTGTTTCTGTCCACAGACGACCGGGGGGCCAACCAGGAAATCATGGAGTTGATCCAAGGAAAGTGAAAGATGCCTTGTCATGAATCCCCCAAATGGAGGCATAGGTATGTTCTTTTTGACGGGAATGCTTAACAAGCTAGTAGAAGGGAGGGACAGCAAGGGGGTAGATGTAACAATTTTCGCAGGAAATATGTTTCGCTGATTTTTCCCAATTTGCTTGACAAATCGGTTTTCAATGTTCAAAATCACGGAACCTGCCATTCCCTATTTGCACGCCTTGGGAGGACTCGCCGGCGAATCGAGTTGCCGAAGAGCGCATGCCATGAAACGAATTTCCTTTCTCTGTTGGACCCTGACCATCGCCCTTCTGCTCAACCCTTGCTGGGTGTCCACGGCTCGTGCTGAAGGAGACTGGGAGATTACGCCTGAGAGTCAACAGGCTCTCGATCGCGGGCTGAAATGGCTCGCGGCAAACCAGGCCCCCGAAGGAAACTGGACTTCGAACGATCTCGGGTTGGTCAGCACCGGCCTGTTGGCGTTTCTGGCGGCCGGAGAATTACCGGGGCGCGGAGAGCACGGCGAAGCGGCGCAGCGGGCGCTGAACTACGTTATCAGCCACGCCAAACCCTCGGGGCTGTTGAACATGTCCAACGAACGTCGCGACATGTACAACCACGGATTGTCGACGTTCGTGCTGGGGCAGGCGTACGGCATGAGCGACGATCGGCGGATCGGCCCGCTTCTGGATCGCGCGTTGAAACTGATCGCGCAGACTCAGTGCAAGGACGGCGGATGGGATTATGTGGCCAGGCCGCAGCCGCACGGGCACGATTTGAGCCTTGCAGTCATGCAGGCGAAGGCGCTGCGCAGCGCCGTGGACAGCGGCCTGGAAGTCCCGCCTGAGGTGATCGAGTTGGCCATCCAGAGCGTCCGCGAGCACTACAGCCCCAACGGTTGCTCCCGCCACGCGTCGGAAGAAGAGCAGCAAAAACACCCGGGGCAGTTTACCTACAATAAGGGGGGTGGGCAGGGGACAATCGCCATGGCAGCCGCCGGAGTGGTCTGCCTCCAGGAGTTCGCCCAGTACGACGACTGGCGGATCGAAAAGAACATGGAGGCCATTACCAAGGCGATTCGCGAGAAGGCCGCTCCGGACAAGTTCAGCGGCAACGGCAGGGTGCCGTTTGATGCTTATACATTATATTATGTCGGTCAGGCGCTCTACCAGGTCGGCGGCGACCATTGGAAGCAGAACTACCCGCTGCTGCGAGACTCCCTGGTGGCCGGCCAGCAGCATGCCCCCAATGACCCGGCGGTAGACGGGGTGTGGCACACGGGCGGGCGCGTCGGGGGGAAGCCGGGCGAAATGTACTCGACCGCGGTTGCCTGCTTCGTGCTGGCCATGCCGAACCGTTACTTGCCGATTTTGCAGGAGGGAAAGATAGAAAGCCTGCGAAAGAAAGAAAAATAGAAGGAGTAGTGAAATAAGGCGAAATAGATGGAGGACGCGCCGTAATAGATAATATTGTGAAAACATCAATAAGAAGAAGAGTGGAGGCGAAGCGTTTGCACGGAATGTCTCCGTTCTAGCCTCAAACCCCAGCCCTCGCCATGTTCCTTGCCCCCTGGTTCGCCCTTGCCGGAGTATTGGCTGCCGCCGGAGTATGGGTAATCCACTTTCTCAACCGCCGGCGCTACAAGGTGGTCTATTGGGCAGCCATGGATTTCCTGCGCGAGGCCATCTTTCGCAATCGCCGGCTATTGCAATTGCGGGACCTGATACTGCTGGCGCTGCGCACGGCGTGCCTTATCCTGTTCGGGCTGGCGATGGCCCGTCCATTTCTGGGAAAATCGGTCAGCCAGATCGACCCGAACAAGCCGGTCCATGCGGTGGTGCTGGTCGACAACAGCCTGAGCATGGGATACCGGGAGTTTAAGGAACTCGATGAGACGCTCCTGGACAGCGCGAAAGACAAGGCCAAAGAGTTGATCGAGAGGCTTCCGCGGGGGAGCCGGATTTCGGTGTTGCCGACGTGTGGTGCGCCGGCCGGGTTCAGCTACGAGGCGTACTACAGCAAAGACGACGCCATCGAGGCGCTCGAACAGCTTGAGCCGGTCGATCGGGCGACGATGGCCCGGGGTACGATCGACCTTGCCCTGGAGGCCTGCCGCCGCGTGACGGACATGCCGGCGAAGAAGATATTCCTGGTCACCGACCAGCAAGTGGCGAGTTGGCCGGCCGAGTCACTGGCCGATCACCTCAAACAGCTTCCCGGCCCGATAGAAGTGGTCGAAGTGGTGCCGAAGGAACTGGAGAACGCGTGGATTTCCGAGGTGAAGCTCCGCGACGGGGTGGCCGATCTGCAAACCCCGGCCGTCTTCATCGCCACGGTCGAATACGAAGGCGGAACGGTGAGCCGCAGGTCGGTCAGGCTGGTCATCGACGGTGTGGATATCGCCACGAAAACCGTGGAATTGCAGCCTGGCCAGAAGCGAGAGGTGGAATTTCCCCCCTACCAGTTCGACGTGGCAACGGAGCCGGGTGTGCCGACGTTCGTCGTGGCCGAGGTCGCCTTCGAGAAGCAAGACAAGCTCCCCGCCGACGACCAGCGGTTTGCCGTCGTGCCCGTCGTGGCAACCTTGCCCGTCGTGTTTGTCGACCAGTGGGGTAAAGACCAGGAAGACCCCCGGAAGAACCGCTATGGCGAGACGTTCCACCTGCGGCGCCTGCTGGTTCCGTTGACCAGCCGTACCGAACGCAGTCGTCAACTCGTCGAAATCCGGCACGTGACAATGGACCAGTTGGAGGGCGCCACGGGGCGCAGTCTGCTGGAGGACGCCCGCCTGGTCGTGATCGCAGGCGTATCCAACCCCGAAAACTCGGTCCCCCTGTTGCGGGAATATGTCGAACAGGGGGGCAACCTGGTGATCGCGGCGGGCGGCCACTTCGATCCGGCCTTGTGGAACGAGGCCGCGTGGAAGGACGGCCTCGGCATCCTGCCCGCTCCCCTCGATTCCGTCACTGTCGGGCGTTTACCCGAAGAAACCGCGGGTGTGCTCGATCCGTTCAAGCTGGATTACAACAGTCTACAGAACCACGAGTATTTCCTGCTGGAAGGCACCTCGCGCGAAGAGCAGCAGGACCTCTACCAGTTGCCTTACTTCTTCAAGACGGTCAAGGCCGACGCCGGCGAAAAGGTGAAGGAAGACATGGTTGTCGCCACGACGAAAGCGATCGAGCAGCACCGCAAGGACTTGGCCGAAATCGACCGGCAATTGGCCGAACTCGACGAGAAGGAAAGCCGGCAGAAGCTCACCCCCGAGGAAGCCGGCGCCCGCACGAGCCTGCGGCGCCAGCGGCAGCAGTTGGAACCGTCTTGGTTGCTTTGGAACCCCCCCGGAGAAGCGGAGGACGACAAGCAGCCGGTCGAAGAGTTGGGCTCGCGAACGAAACCGAGCGTCCTGGCCCGATACACGAACGGTCTGCCGTTCATGATCGAGCGGCGCCTGGGCCGCGGCCGCGTGCTGTTCGTCTCGACCGGAGTTTTTCCCGAGTGGAACACCTTGCCGCTCACCAACGCCGTGCTGCTGTACGACCGCATTCTCCGGGGGATGCTCGAGAGTACGCTGCCGGACCGCAATCTCGGCAGCGAGCGCCAGATCGAGTTGCCCGTCGCCGCGGCGCAGCGCAGCGCAAGCTTCACGCTAACCGATCCCGACGGCGTGGAGAAATCGCTCGCGGTCGATGCGGTTGGAGGCGATCGCTGGGGGATTACGCTCGGCGACTTGATGCGGCGGGGGCACTATCAGGTTACGGCGGCGAGAACGAGAAACTTGCCGCAAGACAAAGAAACCCCGGACGAAGGTCTCGAAACCAAGCTCTGGGTCGTCTCGCTGGCCGTCAACGGTCCGGCCGAGGAATCAAGGCTCATCTCGGCCGAGGAAGCCCGGCTCCGCCAGGGCCGCGGCCAGGCTGGTTCACTCGAAGAAGTTCAGACCTTCGCCGCCGAAGGCCTCCAGCTCGCGCGGCTCCGCGGGACGGGGCTCTGGCGGTGGTTCATGCTTGCCGTGCTTGCTTGCTTGCTGGCAGAAATGGCCTTCCTGGTATGGCCCTCGTTGGGCAGAGAGGAAACCGAATGATCTTCGCCACGTCGATAACCCGACTGCTCGGCCCCCTGGTGGAATTGGAGAAGGCCGAGACGATCGAGGGCTATAACTTCTCCTTCGGCGCCCCCTGGGCCCAAGCCGCCCCGGCTTGGCTCTTCTTCGGCTTCCTGGCGATGATTGTCTTGGCCGTGGTCTTCTATGGGAAATACCACTCCCAGAAACCGCTTGGGATCCGCATTGTGCTGGGTATCCTTCGCGCGGCGGCCTTGTGCCTGATTCTGTTGCTGTTGGCCGAACCGATTCTCAGCGTAACCGTCACGAGCCGGAAGCGGCCGTCGCTGTGGTTCCTCTTCGACGGAACCGACAGCATGGCGATTGCCGACGAAATCCCCGAAAAAGAGCGGGACGAACTGACCGAGGCGGTGGGGCTTTCCGGCGAGAAAGGCCCGCAACCGACCGATGCCGGGAAACCGCTCCCCCGGGTCGAATACGTCAAGGCACTGCTCAAAAAAGAAGACGATAATCTGCTGGGGCAACTGGAAAAGAGCTTCCGGCTTCGGGCGTTCTTGTTCGATCAACCGGACGGCGTCCGCTCGCTCGACCTCTCGTCCGACGGCCGGGAAAATACCGATGCGGAGCATCTTGCCGGGCAGTTGACGACCGACGGCGAGGTTTCGGCATTGGGGGCGGCGTTGAACAATCTCGCCCGACGCCACGCTACGAACAACCTGGCGGGACTGGTGATCGTCAGCGATTTCGACCAGAACGCCGGGCCCTCGCCCTTGACGGCGGCGAAGCTGCTCGGCGTGAAGCTCTACCCGGTCGGCATCGGTTCCACCGCCCAGTCCGACGTGTCGGTGAAGCTTCAGGCGCCGCTCGTTATGAAGAAGGCCGAGCGAGCTACCGTCAACGTCATCCTCCGGCAGCAGGGGCTCGAAGACGAAGAGGTAACCGTGACGCTTTCGGCCAGGCGGATCGGCGGTCCCGATGATTTGGAGGGCGAGTCGATTTCGGTGGGCGAGCAGACCGTGACCCTCTCCGGCCCCACGATGGACCTCGATTTCCCCTTCGTGCCCGAGGAGACCGGGCGGTTCGTGTTCACCGCCAAGGTCGACGCGGTGCCGGGCGAAGTGGTCGAGGAGAACAACGAAGCCGAGCGCGAGGTGAACGTGCGGGACGACTTCCTGCGGCTGCTGTACGTTGCGTACGAGCCGACCTGGGAATGGCGCTTCATCAAGGAGGTGTTCCACCGGGACAAGCTGGTGGGTATGGAGGGATTCCGGACGTTCCTTCGGTCGTCCGATCCTCGGGTGCGGCAGAGCAGCCCGATGTTCCTGGAGACGATGGCCCCGCCGCGGAGCGAGTTCTTCGAATACGACGTGATTTTCCTGGGCGACATGCCGGCCTCGGCGCTGAGCTCGCGGTTCTGCGAGATGGCGCGCGAGTTCGTCGGTGACTTCGGCGGCGGATTGGTGATTCTCTCGGGTCCGCGGTTCGGGCCGGGGCAACTGGCCGATACGCCCCTGGCTCCGCTTCTGCCGGTGAAGGTCGATCCGAGCGAGCGAATCTACGACAAGGAACCCTTCCGGCTTCGGTTGACCCCGGAAGCGGCGGATATCGATTTCATGCAACTGGGCGCCGACGCCAAGGAGAGCCGCCGGGGATGGGATAACCTGGGAATGCTGCCGTGGTACCAGCCGGTCGAGCGCCTGCACCCGCTGGCGACCGCCCTGGCCGAACACCCCACCCACACGTGCGTCGACGGCAAGACCCGCCAGCCGATCATCGCGATCCGGCGGTTCGGCCGCGGCGAGGTCGTCTACCTCGGCTTCGACGAAACGTGGCGGTTGAGGCGTAAATACGGCGAGCAGTATTACCGGCAGTTCTGGGGCCAGATGATCCATCGGCTGGGTCTCAGCCATGCCTTGGGCAGCCAGAAGCGGTTCGTCGTGCAGACCGATCGCCGAAGCTACCAAACCGACGACCACGTCTTGTTGACGGTCGAGGCCTACGACGCCGATTTCAACAAGCTCTCGGAAGAGGATCTCCAAGATTACGGCTCTCAGCTCAAAGCCGAGTTGATCCTGCCGGCGGCCGCGGCGACCGAGGGCGACAACGTCCAGTCGCTCGACGTGGCACAGCTCCGCAAGGGCGTGTTCGAGGCCCGTTTCCCGGTCTACGCGGCGGGGGAATATCGCATTCGCGTCACCGACCCGATCACCAAGAAGCCGGTCGAGACGACGTTCCAGGTCACCAGCATCGCCGTCGAGCGGCAAAACGCGGTCCGCAACGTCGCCCTGCAAGAGCAGATCGCCGAGGTCGTCCCCGGCGGAAAGAGCTACGACCTGACCAGCGTCGCCAAGCTTGCCGAAGAAATTGAACTGTCCCCGAAGATTGAACGAACCATCAGAATCATCTCGCTATGGCACACCTGGCTTTGCTTCGGCATCCTGGTGGTGCTGTTGTTGCTGGAATGGTTTCTGCGGAAATGGGTGAACCTGTCATGACCCGATTGGCCGACCTACACAAACGCCTCGCCCGACTCCAACGGCGCCGCCAGCGCGTCCGTTGGGAAACCGCGTACAGTGCCCTGCTGCTGGCCGTGCTCTGGATCCTCGGCGCGATCTTCCTGATCGACTGGCTCGTGGTGCATGTCGTGTTCGGATCGTTCCTGATGGGATCGACCACGACCCCGCTTCAGCGCGTGCTGCTGCTGATCGTCGGGGTGGGAGTAGCTGTCTGGGCATTTCGCCGGTATACGCTTCCGTGGCTGGGACAGCAGGAAACCGAGTTGGACATGGCCCTGCTGGTCGAGCGGGAAGAACGGATCGACAGCGACCTGGTCGCCGCGGTGCAGTTCGAGTCGCCCGAGGCGCCGCAGTGGGGCTCGGTCCAGCTCGAACAGGCCGTGATCGAGGACGTTGCCACGCGGGGTGGGCGGATCAACGTGATGCGCGGGCTGTCGCGGAAGGAACTCTCTCGCCGCTCCAAGCTGCTGCTGGTTACCGCGATCGTCTGGGTGCTGGTTGCGGTTTGCCTTTCCGGGCACGTGCGAGTCTTCTTTAACCGGCTGCTGCTCGGATCGAAACACTATCCGACGCGAACGCGCATCGAGTCGATTGCGATCAGCGGGCATGACATCCAGAACCCGACGCACCCCGATTCAACGCCTTCAAAGCCGTTGATGCTCACATACGGCGAACCGCTGAAGTTCGAGGTCTGCGGCAAGGGAAGTTTTCCCGAGAAGGGAACGGCGCGACTCGCCGCCTCGCGCAGCGGCCTGCGCACGGCGATTACCTTGCTACCGGCCGGGGACGAGGAAGCCCAACCGGCCGGCGGCAACGAGGAAATCCGCATGTACGTCGCGGAGTTGCCGCGGCTGGTCGATTCGGTGCGATACCAGATCTTCCTGGGCGATGCGTGGACCGAGCCGGGCTACCTGGGCGTCGGACAACTGCCCAACGTGGAACTGCAACTCGAGGTCGAGCCGCCGGCATACGCAACGACCGGCCCGAAAGCCGGGCCGGTCGCCATGCAGCGCGGACTGCGCCAGATTTCCGTCGTCGAGGGTTCCCGGGTGCGGGTGAATATCTACTCCGATAAACCGCTCCAAAATGCCATCCTTACGATTAGCGAGCAGGAGTACTCGCTGAAGTGCGCCGATTCGGAGGCGTCGCCGCAACAATGGGTTCTGGACCCCAAAGGCACGCCGCTCTCCGCCGTGACGGAGCCGGTCCGGTACTCGTTGCAGGTGACCGACACCGACGGGCTCCGGTTGGAGCAGCCGATCGAGGGCACCGTCAGGATTCAGGCCGATTCGCCCCCGCGCATCGCCGCCGCGGTTGTCACGCAACTCGTCCTTCCCAGTGCCAAACCGACCGTTTACTTGCACGCTGTCGATGACTACGGGTTGGCGCGCATTTCCATAGCTCACAAGGTGATAGGTGCGGGCGGCGAATCGGCGGAAGGCCAATCGGACATCTATAAACTTCCCGCCGGCAAATCGCCGGAGAAAAATATCGAAAAAACCTACTCGTTCGACTTGTCGTCCCTGGAGTTGAAGAAGGGTGATCGGGTTGAAGTTGTGCTTCGCGCAGTCGATTTCCGCGGTCCCCGCGAGGGAAAGACCGCCTCGGCCGAGACTTTGGTGTTTGAGGTTACCGACGAAGCAGGTATCCTGGAACATCTAACAGAGAAGGACCGGCGGTCGGTCCGTCAACTCAAAACCATGATCCAGCGGCAACTCGGGATAGGAGAATCCCCATGACTGCTACTAAAAAATGGGTAACGGCTTTCTTGACGGCGGGACTGGTCTTGACGGCCGCACCGCGAATCATTTCCGCCCAAACGCTCGAGTCGGAAAGCATCCAGCGGCGGCAGCAGGTCCAGCAGCGGGTACGCGCAATGGCCCGCCAGTTGGTTACAGCCGTGCTGGATATTCAACTTCAGCAACTCAAAGAAAACGGCCTCGATTCGCACGAGTGGTACGGCGACATCGCCGCCATGCGGGAACACATCGACGAACTGGTCGAAGCCGAGATGCCCCAGGTCGTCGATCTGCTCACGAAACTCGAAGCGGCCGAAGGAGCCGACCGCGAGAAGACGTTCACCGAAGCAAGGGAAAAAAGCCGTGAAATCGTCGTGCGACTGCTCGTCGAGCGGCAGGCAATCCTCCGACGCCTGAAGATCGCCGAAATGGTCGCCCAGGTCAAACAGCTCATCAAGCTCGAAACCCGGTGCCTCACGATGACCGAACTCCTGCCCGAACAGCCCGACGCCCGACGCGAATCACTAAACCTCTCGACTCTCGAAGACCAGCGGGACGTGGGGGCAATGTATGATCGGTTCAAGAAAACCCTGACGGAAGTGAGCAAGTGGACGGGGCCCTTCGGCACCGAAGCCGCCGAAGGATTGAACCGCTTGAAGGCCGGCAACGTCGATGAGGAGCTGGTCGCCGCTGAAAAACATCTTGGTTCGGCCAAGTTCGCCGACGCCGCCACCAGCCAGAAGGCCGTTATCGAGGGGCTCAAGGCCCTGCTCGTGCGGATCGAACGCACCCAGGGATTGACGGACGTCGGTCGTAGCGAAGCCGCCGAGCATATCCGCGAAACGATTGCCCAACAGGAACACGTCCGCGAAGCCACCAGGCAAAGTGTCCTTACCGAGCCGGTGGCCGAGAGGCTCGTCCAACAGCAGACGCAAATCCGACGCGATATCGCGGAACTGAGCGGGACGTTGCAGACTGCCTCCCAGGTGCAGGAGTCGCTGCAGCAAGCCGAATCTTCCGCCTACGAGGCCGCCGCCAGCCTCTTCGAGCAGAACCGGCCCGAAGCCCTCGCCGAACAAGCGAACGTGCTGGAATCGCTCGAACAGGCCGCCGAACAGGTCGAACAGATGGGACCGGCTGAGACGGAAGGCCTCACCGCCGATGAACTGGGCGATCAACTCGAGCAACTCGAACAGGCCGGCAAGAAACTCGAACCGGTCGTCGAGCACCAGCAACAGGCCGCCGCAGCCGTCGAGGAGCAGCCTGCCCAAGCCGGGCAGGAGGAGCAACAGGTCCAAAAGGGCTTGGCAGCCATCCCGCAAGAGCTTGAACTGCCCCAACCGGTTACCTCGGCCATGCAGGCCGCCGAGCAAGCCGCAGCGGAGGCCGCCAGGGAAATGACCCCGCCGGCCGTCCAAGAGGCGTCGCAATCCGTCGAGCAGGCCGTTTCCGAAACCGCCGTCGCCACCCGCGACGCCCAACGCGAGCAGTTGGCCACCAAGATTGACGAGCTGGCCGCAGCCGCCCATTCCCTGGATCAGGCCGCAGCCGCCGAGCGGGATATCTCGCAGCAGGCAGCGGAGGCCGCCCAGGCTGAAGGACTACAGGCCGAACAGGCGGAGCAAATGGGCGCCGAACACCAGGATGCGCAGGAAATCGCCGAGAAGGTCGCCGAGGGCGTCCAAAGCACCGCTCCCGAAGCGGCCGAAACCCTTCAGCAGGCCGCCGCGCCGATGCAGCAGGTCGGCCAGCAGTTGCAGCAGGCCCAGCAGACCCCCGGCGAGTCGTCGAAACCGGCCGCTCAACAGGCCGCTGAGCAGGCCCAACAGGCTGCACAGCAGCTTGGGCAAGCGGCGCAGCAGGTTCGCGAGGAACTCGCCCAAACCGCACAGCAACTCCGGGAAGTAACGCAGCAGCAATTGGCCGAGGTCCGCGAGGTGCGGGAGGACGTCGAGCAGGCAATGGCCGATGCGCTCAACCCGATCAGCGGTCAGATGAGCCAGATCGAAATGGCGCAGCAAAAGGTCGCCGAGGCCCAGGCCGAGCAAGCTGAAGCCGCCGGTCAGCCCGGGGTTGCCGAGGCCATGAGGATCGCCAGCCAAATCCGCGAGGCCATACGCCAGCAAAACGTCGCCGATGCCGCTGCCCAAGCCGCCCAAAAAAGCGAGGGCACCAGCACCCAAGAAGCCGTGGCAAGGCAGGAACAAGTTGCCGAAACCGTTGGCAAAATCGCCGAACAGGTCGAACAAGGTGGTGAGCAAGCTGGCGGTGAACAAGCCGGTGGTGAACAAGCCGGTGGCGAGCAAGCCGGTGGTGAACAAGCTGGCGGTGAGCAGGCTGGCGGCGAACAGGCCGGTGGTGAACAAGCCGGTGGCGAGCAAGCCGGTGGCGAACAGGCCGGTGGTGAACAAGCTGGCGGCGAACAGGCCGGTGGTGAGCAAGCCGGTGGTGAACAAGCTGGCGGTGAGCAAGCTGGCGGTGAGCAAGCCGGTGGCGAGCAAGCCGGTGGTGAACAAGCTGGCGGCGAACAGGCCGGTGGTGAACAAGCCGGTGGTGAACAAGCCGGTGGTGAGCAAGCCGGTGGTGAACAAGCCGGTGGTGAGCAAGCCGGTGGTGAACAAGCCGGTGGTGAACAAGCCGGTGGTGAACAAGCTGGCGGCGAACAGGCCGGTGGTGAGCAAGCCGGTGGTGAACAAGCCGGTGGTGAACAAGCCGGTGGTGAGCAAGCCGGTGGCGAACAGGGCGGTTTGAGCGAGAGTGACCGTGGAGCCTTGGGCGACGCGCTCGGCCGCGCTGAGCAGGCAGCCGGTCAGGCGGCCGAAAGCCTTGGGCAAGGACAACACGGGGAAGCCGCCGGCGCCCGTGCCGAGACCCAGGCCGCTCTCCAAGAAGCGCTTGGTATTGCCGAACAAGCCGCTGGCCAGGGCGAAGGACAGGGTCAAGGCGAAGGACAGGGGCAAGGCGAAGGCCAAGGCCAGGGTGAAGGTCAGGGTCAAGGCGAAGGACAGGGTCAAGGCGAAGGTTAAGGCCAGGGTGAAGGACAAGGCCAGGGGCAAGGCGAAGGACAGGGGCAAGGCGAAGGCCAAGGTCAGGGTCAAGGCGAAGGACAGGGCCAGGGTGAAGGACAAGGCCAGGGCAAAGGTCAGGGTCAAGGCGAAGGACAGGGTCAAGGCGAAGGTCAGGGTCAAGGCGAAGGTCAAGGCCAGGGTGAAGGACAAGGCCAGGGGCAAGGCGAAGGACAGGGGCAAGGCGAAGGCCAGGGTGAAGGTCAGGGTCAAGGCGAAGGACAGGGCCAGGGTGAAGGACAAGGCCAGGGCGAAGGTCAGGGTCAAGGCGAAGGTCAGGGTCAAGGCGAAGGTCAAGGCCAGGGTGAAGGACAAGGCCAGGGTGAAGGACAAGGCCAGGGTGAAGGACAAGGCCAGGGTCAGGGCGAAGGACAGGGCCAGGGTGAAGGTCAAGGCCGGGGCCAAGGTCAAGGCGGACAGCAAGGTGGTGGAATGGACGCCGGTGCTCAGGAACGTGTTACTGCAGCCGCCGGCGAGGCAGCCGGATTGGCGCGCCAGGCCGGTGCCGGGGAAGCCGCCGGCACGCTTGACCAGGCAGTAGCCTCCTCGCAGCAGGCTCAAGGGGCGATGGCCGCAGGAGACCAAGGCGGCGCCGCAGCAGCACAAGAGGCAACCGCCGGTTTGCTTGCACAGGCCGCCGAGCAGTTAGCCGCTGCCGCTCAACAAACGGGAGGCCAGGCGGGACAGCAGTTTGCCGGGCAAGCCGGGCAGGCAGGCCAGCTCGCCGGGCAGGCCGTCCCCGCAAGCCCGCAGGCAACCGGTGCCCTGCGCGGCGCCCAAGGCCAGGCCCAGCAGGCCGCCGGCCAGGCGGGCCAGGGGGGAATGTCGCCTTCTCAGGCGCAGGGTGCTTCGGAAGGCATCCAAGGGGCAATGGGGCAGGCTGCCGCCGCCCTTGCCGCTCGCGAAGCTGAAATTGCCGGCAGCTCCGGCAGTGCTATGGCTATGGCCGAAGCCGGTATGCAACCATCCCCCGGCTCACAAGGTGAAGGCCAAGGTCAAGGTGAAGGCCAGGGTCAAGGTGAAGGGCAAGGGCAAGGCCAGGGTCAAGGTGAAGGGCAAGGGCAAGGCCAGGGTCAAGGTGAAGGCCAGGGTGAAGGGCAAGGCCAGGGGCAAGGTGAAGGTCAGGGACAGGGGCAGGGCCAAGGGCAGGGACGGGGCCAAGGTCAGGGACAGGGACAAGGTCAGGGACAGGGACAAGGTCAGGGGCAGGGCCAGGGTGGTCAGGGCGGACCCAACCCGCTGCTGCAAGACCTTGCCAACGTGCCGATCGATCAAGCGGCACAAATGGCGGCGGCGATGGCTGGCATGCCCGGCCAGGGACAGGGACAAGGACAAGGGCAGGGGCAAGGTATGCCCGGCATGCAGCCCTCCATGATGGCGATGCCCGGCCTGCAAAGCCCGATGATCGGCGGAGGCGGGGTCTCGGCGCCCGGCTCGTGGATCCAGAATCAGCCCTCGCCGGAACAGGCGTTGATGCAGATGGAGCCCCAGTTGTCGGAAGGCATCCCGGGAGCGGATTCCGACAAAGACGTCGACGAGATGCCGGAACAGTCGTTCGTCGAGGAACCTTGGTTTGCGAAGCTTCCACCGGACCTGCGCAAGTCGATTCGCAACAATTCGCGGCGCCGGGCGCCGCGCGGCTACGAAGAACGCTTGAAAAAATACTTTCAGAGTGTGGATTGAGTCCTCAAACAACACCCTGCTTCCGTGCGGGAGCAGGGTTTGACATTGAAGTGCGTTGACTGAACACGATAACCGACACCACAACCAGAAGAGATAGACCCATGGCAAATAGCGACACACCCTCAAAGGATGATCTCGCCGCAGTCGAGAACTGCAAACAATCGTACGAAAAGATCTGCAAGGAGCTGGCCGAGGTGATCGTCGGCCAGAAGGAGGTGATCGAGCAGGTCCTTATCGCGGTCCTTTCCCGGGGACATGCCCTGCTGGAAGGCGTGCCGGGGCTGGCCAAGACCCTGCTGGTCAGTTCACTGGCCGAGGCGACCCACCTGACGTTCAAGCGGATCCAGTTCACACCGGACCTGATGCCGAGCGACATCACGGGAACCGAGGTGATCCAGGAAGACCTGAAGACGGGCGAGAGGAAGTACAAGTTCTTGCCGGGGCCGTTGTTTGCCAACGTGATTCTGGCAGACGAGATCAACCGCACGCCGCCGAAAACCCAGGCGGCGATGCTGGAAGGAATGCAGGAACGGCAGGTCAGCGCCGGCGGGGAGATGCACAAGCTGCCCGACCCGTTCTTCGTGCTGGCCACACAGAACCCGTTGGAATTGGAAGGCACCTATCCGTTGCCCGAGGCCCAACTCGACCGCTTCCTCTTGTACATCAAGGTCGATTATCCCACCGGCATCGAGGAGTGGGATATCGCGCGGAAAGTGACCACCGGCAAACTGGGTACGATCTCCCCGCTCTTGAGCGGAGAGGACCTCATCAACCTTCAGAACCTGGTGATCCGCATCCCGGTCAGCGATCAGGTGCTGGGCTACGCCTGGGCGCTGGTTCGGGCGTCGCGGCCCACCTTGGGGCCTCCGGGATCACCTCGGACCCCGCAGCCGGGAGCCCCCAAAGCCCCCGAGTTCATCGACAAGTGGGTGAACTGGGGAGCCGGCCCTCGCGGCGTTTTGACGCTGGTGACCTGTGCGAAAGCCCGGGCGATCCTGCACGGGCGATACCACGCCACGATCGGCGACGTGCAGCAGATTCTCAAGCCGGCCCTGCGGCACCGCATCGCCGGCAACTACGCCGCCCAGGCCAACGACCTGACCAGCGACCAGTTGATCGACATGCTTCAAGAGGCCGTTCCGGCCGACCAAAAATACGAAAAACCGGCCGCATGAGGTTCTGACCCATGGCTACATCCGTCCTTTCCCGCTACCTCGACCCGGAAGTGCTCGGCCGCATCGCCGGCCGGAGGATCGAACCTCGCGATCTGGTCATCGGCAACCTGGCCGGTTCGCACAAGTCGCCGCTGTCCGGGTTCGCCATCGAGTTTTCCGGCCACCGGGAGTACGTCCCCGGCGACGACCCCAAGCACATCGACTGGCGGGTCTACTTCAAACGCAACCGCTACGTCGTCAAACAGTACGAGATGGAAACCAATCTGGTTTGCCACTTCATTCTCGACACCAGCGCATCCATGCGCTACGGCGAAGGCGAACAGCAGAAGCTCCAATACGCCTCGAAGATGATCGCCGCGCTGGGCTATGCAGTCGTCCACCAAAGCGACAAGGTCTCGCTGGCCACGTTCGACGAAAAACTCGGCGGCGCGGTTACGCCCAGCAACGCCACGGCCCAGGTCATCCGCCTGACCGAGCTGCTCAATGAAAGCGAAGCGTCGGGTACGACCTCGTTGCCCGAGTGCCTCACGCAATTGGTCGGGCGGATGCGGCGCCGCGAAATCGTCATGATCTTCAGCGATTTCTTCACCACCGATCTGGATGCCCTCGAAACGGCGCTCCAGCACATGCGGTACAACCGCCATGAAGTCGTGCTGTTCCAGATCATGCACCACGACGAGCTGGCCTTCGAGTTCGACGAGATGACCAAGTTCATCGGGCTGGAAATCCCCGAGGACCTCCTGGCGCAGCCCAACGAAATCCGCCGGGCGTACATCCGCGCCATGCGAGACTTCAACAGCCGGCTCGAAAATATCTGCGGCCGAAACCGGATCGAACGCGTCCTGGTCGACACCAGCCGCGAGATGGGCATGCTCCTGGCCGACTACCTCCACCAGCGAAGCCGCTTAAACCGCGGCCGGTAAGCGCCGAACCTCACATGCTCCTCTTGCGTCTCGTACCGCAAGAGGGTTTTTTTGTGAAGAGCCCTTGCCGCACCCCATCCGAGTGCGGTAGGATTCTCGTAATAGGGCAGTGCCCGGGAAATAGCATAGCCGAGAGGTCCAAAGTCAAGAGTTCAGAGTCCAGAGTAAAAGCCCTGGCACTGCGTGCCAGGGTTCCGCTGTTTTCCCACGCGAGGAGGTGACCATGTATCTCAGCCGTTTTGGCGTGAAGAACTACAAGTGTCTCGGCGAGATCGACATCCCGCTGACGCCCATCCACGTGCTTATTGGGGAAAACGACGCCGGCAAAACAAGCTTGCTGGAGGCATTGGCCGCGTTCTATGCCAGTACGGATTGTAGCAATCTTTCCCAGGCGTTTCCCGGACCTTGGGAAGGTAGTGAACTCGTGCTTCATTCAAGTCCCGAGCGAAGAATCGAACTCTGGGGCGAATGGGGTCAGCTTGAACCTGAGGAATCCGGTGCGAATCCAGATAACTTCCGATATGGATTTGTCGTGGATTTCCCTACGACGGGGACGAACTGCAGGACTCCTGGCGACTGGATCGAGCGAGGCGGAAAGCATTTGCAATTGTCAGGTCGACGCAATCCTCAGAACACCTCGATTGAGCGTTGGAAGGCAGGCGCACTCGATATCGACGATTCGGACGCGAATCTGATCTCGTCCGCAATGAACTCCGCGCACAAATACGCGCTTTCGGCGAGACTCATGGCCGCGCCCGCCGCCATCGATCCCAACCGGAAATTCCGCTTAGACCCGGATGGTTTTGGATTATCGACGCTGCTGGACGACATTCTCGGGTTCGACCCCGAGATCTTCCTCGCGGTTCGCAAGGCGTTTTGCGAGTTCTTTCCGCAGTTCAAAAGCCTGAGGATCGAGTCCGAGAAGGCGCTTCGACGACATTACTCTCCTAATGGCATTCATAGTGCCGATAGCCAGATCGGGAAAGGCATCTTCATCGAGACGCGAGGCAGCCAGACAATCCGAGCCCAACAAGCGTCGGACGGTGCAATTCTCTTTCTGGGATTCCTTGCCTTGGCCCATATACCCGATCCCCCAAACCTCTTGCTGATCGAAGAGCCGGAGAACGGGATTTATCCCAAGCGGCTTGGAGAAGTCATTGCGTTACTGAAGGAATTGGTGCATCGTACGGAAGGCGTGCGTTTCCCGCAGATCATCATGTCGACGCACTCGCCGTACGTATTGAGCTTTTTCGAGCCGGAGGAGGTAACGTTTTTGAGCCGGACTTCGGAGAAGCCGGACGCCCCGGTTCGCGCCCGGCCGCTTCGCGACGCACCGAATGTTCGAGAGGGCGGGTTCTACCTCGGTGAGCTGTGGTACAACCTGAGCGAGGAGGAACTGTTTGGTGACGCCTGAGGATCGTCTGGTGCTCGAGATGTTTGGGGAAGGAAAGACCGACGTGGGCGTCGGAGCCGAACCCGGGCCGCCCACAAGCGGAGTCGTTCCGATTCTCGTCTACAAGCTCTGCGGCAAGCCGAAACAGATGGTAGTCAAACGAAAGAGGATTCCTTTCCTGCAAGAGCCGGAACTGAAAAAGAGCAAGCGTCTTTGGCGGAAGATAGAGTTCGCGAAGCGTCGAGCCGCTGCGAGCGGATCGGCCGGCGTCGTCTTCGTCGTGGATTCTGAGGGTGGCCGGAAGGAACATCGGAAATTGAAGGGCGATTTGGAAAAGGGACGCGAGTCGGTGCGTCCCGACTTCCCCATGGCAATCGGCGTGGCGCAACCTTGTATCGAAAGTTGGCTATTGGCGGATGCACCGGCAATTCGTCGAGCAATGGACTTGCCAACCACGCCGGAAGTGCCCGGGAAGCCGGAAGAGCTTCCTGCACCACACCAAGACCGGATGCACAATCCCAAAACCGAGTTGGCAAAGGCCACCGGTACGACGAAGAAGGAGGTTTCCGTCAAGGAGAAAGACGGTATTGCCACCGCCATCAACGACTTGAACGCACTCCGAACTCGTTGCCCGCTGGGGTTTGCCCCGTTTGCGGATGAAGTCGATCAGCGGATTCGGCCGTTGTTTTGAGAACGGAACTCACTCGCCCTGGGGCTGCGATATTTTTGCCTTCAACTCCTCTGCCCGGGCGTAGTCCTGGGCGGCTTTGACGTCCTCGCCTTTGGCCCGCCAGACGCCTGCGCGGGCGGTGTAGGGGTCGGGGGTTTCGGGGGCCAGGTCGATCGCCTTGTTGTGGTCGGCAATCGCTTCGTCGAATTTCCTCTGGGCCGCATAGACCAGGCCGCGGTACGTGTAAACGGCGGCCGATTGCGGGTTCAGCCGCAAGGCCGCGCTGAAGGCGCCCAGCGCCTTGTCCAGATCCTTGTTCGTCGCGTACTCGAGGCCGCGGTCGACGTGCCCTAAGATCGCGGCCTCGCTCAGCCGGACCGCCTCGGTGAAATCCTCGACGGCCTCGTCGATCTGGCCGTCACGCCGCCGGGCACTCCCCCGCATATAGTAGAGATTGGGATCCGCCCCACAGCGGCCGATCGCTTCCGTGTAGTCGGCGATCGCTTCCTTGTAGGCCCCGGCACGCATGTAGATCGTGGCGCGGTTGGCATAGGCGTCGGGATTCTCGGGATCGAGGTGCGCCGCGGCGGTGAAGTCGTCGATCGCCTTCTCCAGCTCACCGTTGTTCATCAATGCGATTCCGCGGTTGATCGCGGCGATGATGTTCCGCGGATCGAGGTCCAGCACCTTGGTAAAATCAGCGACCGCCTCGCCGAGCTTCTCCTGCCGGTCGTGGAGAAAGCCGCGGTTGAGATAGGCCTCGATCGAGTCGGGGTTTCGGGCAATCGCCTCCGTGTAGTCGGCCACAGCGGACTCGAATTCGTTCTTCTGCTGATAGACAAGTGCCCGGCTGAAGTAGACCTCGAAGCTTTGCATATCCCGCTCGACCATGGCATCGAACTCGGCGATGGCATCATCCAGCCGGCCCAGTTGGGCATAAGCGACACCGCGGTTATAGTAAGCATCGGCCAGGGTATCGTCGTGGTCGACTGCCTCGGAAAAGGCGGCCACGGCCAGATCGAACTCGCCTTCCTGCATCAAGCCGATCGCCCGGTCGAAGGCGTCGCGCGCCTTGTTCGCAGGAGGATCACCGTTTTCAGACATGATTTGAGTCGGTCGTGGCGCCGGCCGTAGAGCTAATCCCTGAAACAGGTCGCTGAACGTCATTGTACACCGCGGCCCGCCACGCCGCAAGTGGCCCATTCCCGCCAGCCAGGGTTTGGTATAATAGAATGGTATTGTTATGACGGCACTTCCCTTGGGGGGTGTTGTCTTCGAATCGGCCCTCGACACAGAGCGTGCGATGCTTTCGGGCGTAACAACAGTCTGTTTTGCAGGCAGCTACACGGTCGTGTTTGTGTTGGAGATTTCGCGGCTGCTGTTCCGCAGCGGTATCCGCGGGGCGATCATGATCGGCTTCGCCGCGGCCGGATTGCTGGCGCATTCCGCATTTCTGTACTATCACGTCCTGAAGGCCACCGGCTCCCCGCCACCGACGGAGCCGCCGGTGTCTAGTGGGCAGTATTGGTGCCTGCTGGCCGCTTGGTGCCTGGTGGTCGTCTATCTCTATCTGGTCTACTACCATCCGCGGGCGCCCTTTGGGTTGTTCCTGATGCCGTTGGTGCTGGGCCTGGTCGGGGCGGGATGGTGGTTTGCCGGCCGGGAGCCCCTTGCCCGCGAACCGGCGTTGAGAACCTGGGGGGTGATCCACGGCGTGTCGATTTCGTTGGGAGCCGTGTCGGTGCTGGTCGGGTTCGCTGCCGGTTTGATGTACCTGTGGCAATCGCGGCGCCTGAAGCACAAGCTCGCGCCGGCCCGCGGCCTGCGGCTGCCGAGCCTCGAATGGCTCGATCGGACCAACTCCCGGGCCATCGTCATCTCGGTCCTGATGCTGGGCGTCGGCGTCGTCTCGGGGGTGATTCTCAAGTTCATCAACATCCGCAGCGAAACCGCCGGGTTGCCGTGGAACGACCCGGTCGTGTTGAGCACGTTGGTGTGGTTCGGGTGGCTGTTGATTACCGTCGTTGCCGGCAAGCTCTACCGGCCCGCCCAGCAGGGCCGCAAGGTGGCGTATCTGACCGTCGTTAGTTTCGTGTTTCTCGTGATCGTTCTGGCCGTGGGGCTGTTCGTCGAAACACACCACTGGAGCAGAGAAAGAATAGAGGACAGTGGACAGAAGCCCGTGTCCACTATCCACCCTCCACTATCCACTATCCACTACCCCCTGTCCTCGGTCCACTGTCCACTGTCCGCTGTCTACCCCCCCCCTGCAACCGGAGGTGCCGCATGAAGGTGCAAGTCGTCGGTTGCAGCCACCACAACACGCCGATTGAGTTCCGCGAGCGGCTGGCTTTCGGCCCGGAGCAGACGTGCGAGGCGTTGGAACAGTGGCACCGGACGTTTCCCGGGGTCGAGGTCGTGTTGCTTTCGACCTGTAACCGGACGGAGGTTTATGCGGCGGCCGAAAACGGCGAGGTGCCTTCGCAGGAGCAGGTGGCCGGTTTCCTTGCCCGGTTCCACGACCTTGATCCGACCGACGTGAACGGGCATCTCTACCGGCACGGCAACGAAGACGCCGTCCGGCATCTGTTTGCCGTCGCGAGCAGTCTCGACAGCATGGTCGTCGGCGAGCCGCAGATACTCTCGCAGGTCAAGAACGCATACCAACTCGCCGCGGGGCAGCAGGGTGCGGGCCCCCTGACGCATTCGGCGTTCCAGGCCGCCGTGAAGGTCGCGCGGCGCGTCGCCACCGAAACCGCTATCCACCAGCGGCGCGTCAGCATCCCCAGCGTCGCGGTCGCCGACTTCGCCAGGCAAATCTTCGAACGGTTCGACGACAAGCACGTCGTCGTGATCGGGGCCGGCGAAACGGCCGAAGAAACCCTCCACTATCTGCAAGATGAAGGCGCCCATCAAGTCACCGTCGTCAATCGGAGCGCCGATCGGGCGGCCGAGCTGGCCGAGCGATGGCGCGGCCGGGCCGCCGACTGGGAACAACTCGACGAAGCCCTCGCCACGGCCGATCTGGTCGTTAGCACCACCGGCGCCGGCGAGCCGATCGTCACGGCCGGCCGGTTCAAGCGGATCGAGCGGTTGCGTGTGCAGCGGCCCCTCTTCATCCTCGATCTGGCCGTGCCGCGCGACTTCGAGGAGGCCGTCGGCGACTGCCCGAACGTCTACCTCTATTCCATCGACGACCTGCGCACAGCGTGCGAGAAAAACCTCGCCCGACGCGATAAGGAACTCCCGGCTGCCCGCCGGATCATCGAGCACGAGGCCGGCCGGTTTATGGCCTGCCTGCACCACCGCGCGACCCGCCCGGTCATCCGGCAGCTCCGCGAGGGCTGGCAAGGGCCGAAGGAGCAGGAGTTGCACCGGTTGCTGAACAAGCTGCCCGACTTGACCGAAAAGGAAAGGGAAGAAATCCGCCGCTCGTTCGACCGGCTGGTCAACAAACTCTTGCACCCCCCGCTGGAATCTCTGCGCGACGAATCCCGCCACGGCATCCCGCACGTTCTGCTCGATGCCCTGTCGCGGCTGTTTCATTTGAAGGATTGACGTCCGGGAAAGTACCGGATACTACCGCCTGCGACGGACGTCGAGGTAGACGGCGGCGAGAATCACGGAACCCTTGACGATGTATTGGAGGGAGTAGTGGACGCCGGCCTGGTTGAGGCCCTTGTCGAGAATGCCAATGATGATTGCGCCGATCAAGGTGCCGAACATCGTGCCCTTGCCGCCCGTGAAGCTGGTTCCCCCCACGACGACCGCGGCGATGGCGTTCAGTTCGAACATTTCGCCGGAGCCAGGCTCGGCGGAGTAGAGTTGCGAGGTGTGGATCATGCCGGCCACCGCGGTCAGCAGCGAGCAGATCACGTAGACGGCGATTCCGGTGCGGACCAGCGGGATGCCCGTGAACCGGGCCGCCTCGCGATTGCCGCCCATCGCGTAGAGGTGCTGTCCGAACCGCGTCCGGTGCAACAGAACGGCCGCAACGGCAAATAACGTGAGCATCACGATTACCGGCACGGGCACCACCCCGAAAAGGCGGCCGTTCCCCAGCGTAAGAAAAACGGTTTCTTCGTCGGGAATGCGCATCGGCAGGCCCTTGTTATAGCTCAGGGCGCAGCCGCGGGCGATCAACATGGTTGCCAGCGTGATGATGAACGGCGGCATGGGGGTCTTGGCCGCCGCGACGCCATTGAACGCGCCGAAGGCGGCTGCTATGCCCACCCCGGCCAGAATTGCGGCCGCCAATCGCATCGCGCCGTGCACACCGGGAAAGCCCCCGGCCAGCACGTATCCCAGCGTCCAGACGAACAAGACCGCCATAAGCCAACCGCGCGCCCCGCGCGACCGGACCACGTCGAGGCAGTTGAACGCAGTAAATGCAGCCGCCATGCCCAGCGCAGCCACGAAACCCAGTGCAAGTAAGGTCCAACTTAGCAGCGCTGAGTCTCCCGCTTCGAAGTTTCCTGCCGCCAAAACGTAAACGGTCGTCGTGCCCACCAACGCCAGCAATGCCCCCACGGAAAGATCGATGCCGCCGATGAGGATGACCAGCGTCATGCCGAAGGCGATGATCGCGTTGACCGATACCTGCTGCACGATGTCGATCTGGTTTTCCGGCCCCCAGAAGGTTTCGATTCCCGGCCACCAGTGGAAGCCGTCGATCCAGAAGTAGGGCCCCCCAAAGCGGAAGATCAGTTGCAGGGCGACGATCGCCGCCAGCAGCGGCAGCATTTGCTTAAACGTTCTCATGGATCTCCGCTCCCGTGAGTTGTTCCATGACCTGTTCCGCCGTGATTTCATCGGCCGGCGCCGTTTGGAGAATCCGTCCGTCCCGGTAGACGGCGACGCGGTGCGATGTATTGAGAACCTCGGCCAGATCGGAGGAGATCAACAGCACGGCCATGCCGGACTCGACCAGGGACCCGATGATGTTGAACATCTCCTCGCGCGCCCCCACGTCGACGCCGCGGGTCGGCTCGTCGAGGATCAGCACCTTCGGCCGATGCTCCATCCAACGGCCGACCAGCACCTTCTGCTGGTTTCCGCCGGAAAGGCTGTCGACCGGCTGCACGGGGTCGGAAAGCCGGATGGAAAAACTATCGACCGCCCGCCGGACGATCTCGCGCCGCTTCCCCGAGTGAACCACCACACCCGATATCCAATCCTTCATCCAGGGCAAGGCCGCGTTGAACGCCACCGACTGAGGCATCACCAGGCCTTCCCGCGTGCGGTCCTCCGGCACGAGCACGATGCCGGCTCGCAGTGCGTCGCGCGGGTTGTCGATCCGGACGGTCTCGCCGTCGATTTCGACGGACCCGCCCCGGATGCGATCGATGCCGAAGATTGCCCGGGCCAATTCGCTGCGGCCCGATCCGACCAGCCCCGCAATGCCGAGCACCTCGCCGTAGTGCAGGCGGAAGCTCACGTCGTGTACTGCCGGAGCGGTCAGGTTCTTCACCTCCAATGCGACCTCGCCCGGCGTGTAGCCGGGCCGGTGAAAATGGTCGACAATTTCTCGCCCAACCATCCAGCGGACCAACTTGCGCTGGTCCACGTCCGAAATCGACTGCGTCCCGATCGAACGCCCATCGCGGAGCACCGTAATGCGGTCGGCCAGGCGGATGATCTCCTCCAGCCGGTGAGAGATGTAAATGATGCCCACCCCCTGAGATCGCAGGCGATGGAGCGTGGTGAACAACGCTTCCGTCTCCGTCTCCGAGAGCGCGGAAGTCGGCTCGTCGAGCACCAGGATGCGAGCCCGGCAGGAAAGCGCGCGGGCAATCTCGACCAGTTGTTGATGGGCGATGCTCAAGTGCGAAACGAGGGCGCGGACGTCGCGGATTTCATCCAGCCCGAGCGAGGCCGCCAGCGCTTCGGCCTTGTGGAACATCGCGCGCCGGCTCAACCAACCCAACCGCGTCGGTTCGCGGCCGAGATAGATGTTCTCGGCAACCGAGAGGTTGGGGGCCAGCGACAACTCCTGGTGGATGATGCGGATGCCGTGGCGGTCGGCATCGGCAACGCTGCGGATGTGCGTTGCCCGGCCGTCGATCCGAATGGTCCCCCTCTCGGGGACGTGGATCCCGCCGAGGACCTTGATCAACGTCGATTTTCCGGCGCCGTTTTCGCCCAGCAGGGCGTGGATTTCACCCCGGCGGAGGTCGAAGTCGACGTTGTCCAGCGCGGTCACGCCGCCGAAACGCTTGGTCACGCCGTGCAGCGTCAGCAGCGGGGCCTCGCCGGCAGGTGCTTCAATCATGCGCTCATTCCGCCTTCAGGAAGGAACCGGCGTTCTCCTTGGTGATCAGCTCGACCCGGACCTTGACGTCCTTTTCGACCGGCTTGCCGTCCAGGTGTTCGTACATTTTCTCCGCGGAGATCCGGCCGATCTCCCTGGGAAACTGCGCCGAGGTCGAGAGCAGCCTGCCGGCCTGGATGGCCTTGATCGCCGGCTGGGAGCCGTCCACCGTGACGATCGTTACCTGGTCGAGTTTGCCGGCCGATTCCAGGGCGGAGACCGCGCCCAAGGCGCTGGGATCGTTGATCGGGAAGGCGGCATCCAACTCGGGAAATCGGCCCAACAGGTCGCGCATGACCGGCCGCCCGCCTTCGGTCGTGCCCTTGCCTTCCTGAATATCGAGAATCTCCATCCCCGGGTGCTTTGCCATCTCCTCCTTGAAGCCCGTCACCCGGTCGATGCACGCCTTGTTTGTAGAGAGGTGGAGGACGACGATTTTCGCATTCGGCTTCACTTCCGCCAGTGCCCGGGCGGCCATCCGGCCGGCCTCGACGTTGTCGGATGCGACCGTACACAGCGCCAGGTCTGCGTCCTTGGCCGGCGCATCAACGATAATGCAGGGGATGCCTTTCCGTTTGGCCTGCAGGAGACTGCCCTTGATCCCTTCCCAGTTCACCGGATTGATGAAGATCCCCGAGGCGTCCCGGAGAACCAGGTCGGAAAGATCGTTCTTCTGCTTCAAGCTGTTGAACTGGGAATCGAGAGTCACCAGCCGGTCGCCGCGCGCTTCGACAACCTCTTTGATTCCCTCGTTCAGATCAACGAAGAACGGGTTGTTCATGGTCTGGAACGAAACGCCGAACAGCCGTCCTTCCCGGGAAGTCGTTGCCGTGTCGCTCGGGGTGCCGCATCCGCACAAAAGCCCGGCCCCGGCAATGGCGACGAGCAGGATATTCGAACCTTTCATGTGGCATTCTCTCCAAATCGGGCCAGTCAAACCGCCGCGTCGGTTTTCGGAACGACGATCAGTATATCACCGGCGCCGGACGCCGGCAAGCACGGCTCGCAAATGTTTGCTTTGCCTGCCTGCCGATGCAAAGAGGCCCTTTCCAGGTGATTTTCGTGGGTGTCCTTCTCGACGGTCTCGGTGGGTGGTATAATCGCAGGCGGTCGGCGCACCTTGGCCGTTTGACGTTTCCCAAGACCCGCGGAGCAACGATCCGTCATGAAATCACACACGGAACACCTGACTTTCAAAATCCCGGCCCGGATGGACTTCCGGAACATCACGCCCGAAGTCGAGGACGTCGTCAAGAAGAGCGGCGTGCAGGAGGGTCTGTGCCTGGTAAATGCCATGCACATCACCGCCAGCGTGTTCATCAACGACGACGAGCCGGGGCTGCACCAGGACTACAAAAACTGGCTCGAAAAGCTCGCGCCGTTCGACGCCTCGCCGAAGGTCTACAACCACAACCGGACCGGCGAGGACAACGGCGACGCCCACCACAAGCGCCAGATCATGGGCCGCGAGGTCGTCGTGGCCGTCACCGACGGCCGGCTCGACTTCGGACCCTGGGAACAAATCTTCTACGGCGAGTTCGACGGCCGCCGGCCGAAACGCGTGCTGGTCAAGATCATCGGGGAGTAGCACATGTGCAGATACGCGATGTCTGGACCGTACAAACGACATTATGTCTGCTTCGTGTGCCGGAAGGCGTTCAAGCAACCGCCGATCGAGGACTACTTGGCCGTTCGCGGGCGCGGGTATGTCTACAAACAGCTTCGCCACCTCTGGTCGAACACAAGAGTCCTCGAACTTCGCGAGAACGAGCTCGGGCATCGCCTGGCAGACCTTGAAGAGGAATACCGCAACGCAACTCACAACTGCCCTGAATGCGGCGAACAGATGATCGACATGGGGCTTGATTTCAAAGCACCCAAGCAAAGTGATGTCAAAGCTTGGCGAACTTTGCAGGGCATGTACCGCGTTGGACACGCTTTTCATACCTGTGGATGCAATGGCCCTGGCTGGATACCAAAGTCGACAGCCGATTACCACAAGTATCTCGAAACGCAGAGAATCCGCTACATGGAGCAACTTGGCCACGTGCAACACTCCAGTGAATTCTCTGCTGACGCAAAGAAGGAAGCCGCTGACTACTGGGCTAGCCGCATTCAAGCAATCGACCGGGAACTCGCTGCCGTCACATGAATCTATGAATAGAATCACGTCCTCCCTTTCGTTGTGCCCGACAGGACGAAAGCCAGTGTGTAATGCTGTGTGTTTGGGGAATGCCATGCACATCACCGCCAGCGTGTTCATCAACGACGACGAGCCGGGGCTGCACCAGGACTATAGGAACTGGCTCGAAAAGCTCGCGCCGTTCGACGCCTCGCCGAAGGTCTACAACCACAACCGGACCGGCGAGGACAACGGCGACGCCCACCACAAACGCCAGATCATGGGCCGCGAGGTCGTCGTGGCCGTCAACGACGGCCGGCTCGACTTCGGACCCTGGGAGCAAATCTTCTACGGCGAGTTCGACGGCCGACGACCGAAACGCGTGCTGGTCAAGATCATCGGGGAATGAAGATACGGCTGCTGCAATCCGCTTCCCGCTACAAAAAGAATGGGGGGTAAATCGATGAATGGCTCTATTCCGCGAGTTTTCAGCGTCGTAGTCCTCGTCTGGGCCGTTCTTTCGACCTGGACAGACCATGCTCGGGCAGCGGAAGAGCCGGAAATTGTACCGGGCAGGAACATCATCACAACCTGTCGAACACCCATCAAAGTGGAAGACCGCGTCCTGCTGACACTCCGCAAGGGAACCGTACTCCGGGCCGGCCGACTCGAGGGAGACTGGATCTCCGTGACCGTCCGACAGGGCGAAAAGAAGATCAAGGGCTGGGCCTATGCAAAACACATCGCACCCAAGAAGCCGGATCTCAACGACGCCGTGCTCTTCCTGGTCGTCGGACAACTGGACAGGGCAATCGCCGAGTGCGACGAATTGCAGCGCCGCGAGCCGGAGCAATTGCAGGTGTGTTTCTTCCGGGGCCTCTGCTATCGCGTGTACGGCGATTTCGACAAGGCCGTTGCCGATTGCGACAAGCTACTCGAAGCGGCGGCGAAGGAAATCGATCTCAAACGCGACGACCTGATCGACAAACTCGATAAGAACGCCCGCGGGTTCCTCGCTTCCGTCTACAACCTCCGCGGCGCCGCTCGAATGAGAAAGGGCGATCTTGCCCCGGCGCTGGCCGACTTCGAAGAGGCCATCCGAGTCGATCCGAAATACCAGATCGCCCGGTGGAACCGGTTCCTCGTTCTCCTGATGCAGGGTAACTCCGAAAAGGCCGAGGCGGATAAGAAACAGGGGCTTCGTTGCCCGGACAAGAAAACCCTCCAAGACGTCCTGGGCCTCTTCGAGAACCTGGCCCATACGCGTCCCGAACTCGTAGAACCCCACGTCATTTGCGGTTTCTGCTACTGGACGCAGGGCAAGCCGGAGAAGGCGATCGACGCATATACAAAGGCAATCCGTCTCGATCCGAACCAGGCCGCCGTCTACTTCCGCCGCGGTCTCGCCTATTGTGCTAAGGGCGAGAATCAGAAGGCCGAAACCGATCTCGATAAAGCCCGGCAACTCGCGCCCCATCTCGCCAAGGCCGTCTTGAGCACTCCCGACGAACCGGCCGGCGACGGCCGAAAGTAGCAGGCACACGGAGAGGCTGCAAAGTGATTCGCGTTTTCTGCAAAGCAATAGAAAACATCGACACCACCGTGACGGGGGAACCCCAATAGGCCCCCCCTGCGGACATGCTTACCCGGGTAGAACATCGGCTGCTTGCCGGCCCGTGCGGTGCCGGGGTAAACTATCATACCCGTGCGCTCCGGCGGAAGGGCTGGTCGATCAAGCCCGCCGGGAAAATGTGAAAGAAGTTGGTCCGGCACATAGCACACGTGCCTGAACAGATCGAAGCCAACGAACTTGGTGGAGGCAAAAAATGATGCTCGGAACTCGGCTCATCTCAACGGCGGTGTGTATTGCTGTCATTGCTCCGGGAGGACCGAACGCCTTATCGCGAGAAATACACGTCTCGAAAACCGGAAGCGATTCGGGCTCCGGTAGTCAGGCTCGTCCCTATCTTGCCATCAACAAGGCTGCATCCGTCGCCCAGCCCGGAGACACCGTGACCGTTCACGGCGGAACGTATCGCGAGTGGGTGAAACCGCCCCGAGGCGGCACCGGTGATGACCGTCGCATCGTCTACCGTGCGGCACCGGGAGAGACCGTTCTCATCAAAGGTTCCGAGCGGATCACCTCCTGGACGCGTCAAGCGGGCGGCGCCTGGAAAGCCGAACTGCCGAACTCACTGTTCGGCGACTACAATCCCTATGCCTTGAATGTCTCCGGGGGCTGGCTGAATTACGGCAAGTGGCATCATCGGGGGGACGTCTATCTCAATGGCGAAGCATTTTACGAGAAACAGACCGCCAAAGAGGTCGATGAGGCGGAGCAGAGCTGGCATTGCCGGGTGGACGACGAAGTGACGATTATCCGCGCGAACTTCGGTAAGGCCGATCCCAACACGGAAGTAGCCGAAATTAACGTCCGCAAAAGTCTCTTCATGCCTGAAATCACCGGCCTGAAATACATCACCGTCGATGGATTTCGCTTCATGCACGCGGCCGCAAATTGGGCGCCGCCCGTGGTGGAGCTGCAGACGGGCGCCGTCGGCCCGCGAATGGGGAAACATTGGATTATCGAGAACTGCACGGTTACCCATGCCCGGTGCGTCGGTATCATACTGGGACATGCGCCGGGGGTGGACTACAGCGATATCGACGCGTACGGGGACCACGTCATCCGCAACAACGTCATCCGGCGTTGCGGACAGGCGGGTATTGCCGGTCAGAAGGGAGCCACGCGATCCGTCATCTCCGGCAATCTCATCGAAGACACCAATTACCGCAAGGAGTTCGGCGGGTGGGAAACGGCGGCGATCAAGTTTCACAACAGCGTCGACACCGTCATCAGCGGCAATCTGATCCGCGGCGTATTTCGACAACAGCAAGGTGCCTTTGGAATCTGGATCGACTTCGGTAACCAGGGCATCCGGATCACCCGAAACGTCATCTACAACACGGATGCCGCCACCGTCTTCCTGGAGATGAATCACGGACCCACTGTTGTCGATAACAACGTTCTCATCGGAGAGGCAATCCGGAGCAATTCCGAAGCTACGGTCTTTGCGCACAATCTGTTTGTCGATTGCCCCTATCAGTACCACCCGGACGTCAACCGCCGCTCGCAGTACTTCAAGCCGCATACCACGAAAACTGTTTTGATTCCCTTGGAACTGGAATTCTCCGTGGTTTGAATTAGCATCGAACCTAGCCAAGGAGATTCCCATGAGCAAGAAACGCCATTACCCCGCCGCGGAAGAGAAGGCTCTAATC
>Ga0180432_10000917_pt1 | contig 47480 bp, 48 predicted proteins | sample SS_ome_10_FD_132414 | JGI IMG/M metagenome (GOLD analysis project Ga0180432, IMG submission 132414) | Hypersaline lake sediment archaeal communities from the Salton Sea, California, USA - SS_1_MS_2 metaG | ecosystem: Environmental > Aquatic > Non-marine Saline and Alkaline > Hypersaline >...
CCATGTACTTCTCCTCCAGCTCGAGCAGCTTGCGGGACTTGCGAAGCTCGGGGCGGGTCATGGCCACCCACCTGGCCATCTCCTTGAGGGCCGCGCTCTCCCGGGTGTGCCTCGAGATGTGGTACACGGTGATGGGCCGGCCAAGTGGCTCCTTCTTCTCGTTGACCCGCTGCACGGTCCAACCACCGAACGGGGCCGGATAGACGTAGGCGTAAAAGACCTCGGGTCGCTCGGGTTTGTCGGAGAGCCCGCGGACGTGCTCCCGGGTCACCACGAATACCCAACAAGGCTTGCCGCCTCGTGCCGCGGCGATGCGCGCCGACTTCGCATCGTCAAAGACTCTCTCCTTCTTGACGACCGTACCAGTGCTGCCGCCTCGACTGAGGACGACCGCGTGGGTCTGGTCCATGACGACCATCTTCTCTTCTACTTTGGTCTTGGTCTTCTCCCCGTCTCTGACGACGGTGAGCACCCACTTCTTGACGGGCATGTTACCTCCTAAAGTGTAAAACTTGAAGTAAAAGAGTCGATAGTTTTCGCCTGAGCTCTAACGTGTCACGTCAAACGTCAGGGAATATCGACTGTACTTCAATCCTCTTCTGACAGAAAAAGAGCCAGTGTTGCGTAGCAACAGGAGGAGTCTGAAGGATCAGTAGTGGTAGGGTTCGACGTCTTTGAGGTGGGACTTGCCCGGGCGCAGCGCGTCCTTGGAGGTCATGCCGAACTCGGCGCCGTAGGCCATGCCCGGCACGGGGTGCGGGCCATGCAGGCTGGTGGACCCGCCAGTGGCCGCGGCCTCGAGGATGGTCTGCTTGAGCTTCTGGTGCTGGAGCTTGGCCATCCAGTCCTCGCGCATGTGCAGGGGCATCTCGTTGATCCCCTTGAGGATCGGAGCATGCTGCACGGTGGGCTGGCCCTGAGCCCGAAGCAGCTTGTTCTGGTTCTTGACCCAGTTGGTGTTGCGGTACTCGCTGCGCAGCACGTCGGAGCCGCCCGGGTCCACAACCTTCGTCGTCGACGTCATGGAGTTCACGAGCACGTCCACGTGCTTGCGGTCCACGCCGTGGTCCTTGTACAGCCCGTAGATCTCGTTGGACAGGTGGTTGCGCACGACGTCGATCTTGCCCGTGGCCTGATGAAGGTGGTGAGGGTTGATCGTCGTGCGGTTGGGGTCGCTCAGGATCTGCCCCGCCTTGACTTTCATCCCTGCCTTCGGCGGCTGCCAAGGCACGTAGCTGAAGCCGGGGACCGGAAGCGACTCGTTCAGCGGTTTGCCCCCACGGTCACGGCCGACGAAGTGGGGCTGCCCATCGATGTACACGTACGCCCCCAGCTTGTGGGGCTCGACCTTGGTGATGGTGCCCGAACGCACGGCGAGGGTCGCTTCGTTCGGTACCTTCTCCGGCAGGTTCACCAGCTGCTTGAACTGCTCGAACGGGTCCTTGCGGCCCGTGGCCACGCCGCCGGTGTGGAAGGAGTTGAGCATCATCTGCGTCGTCTTCTCCCCCAGCGAGTGCGCCGCCATGACGCCCACGTTCGTGCCCACCTCATAGTGTTTGCCGTCGGGGCCGATGCCCATGCACTTCTGGCACATGCCCTTTTCGTGCTGGCACTTGAGCGGGCTGCGCACGACGAGATTCGCGTCCTTCTTCACAGAGCGGATCTGCCCAATGATGTCGGGGCTCAGCACGGTACCCGCCGGCACGTGCAACTTGCCGTGCTTGAAGTCGCTGGCAAGGTGCCGGCCCTCGATGGAGCGGTCGTGGACGTTGAGCGACACTCCTCCAGTCGTCCCGCAGTCGTGGTCCACGATGAGGTTGTCCATCGTGGTGTTCTGCATGGCCTTGGTGATGACGCCTGGCTCCTGCACCTCCTGCACCTTGCGCACGGCGCCCATGCGAGCTCCGTACATGCCGACCCAGTAGCCCGAGACGTCCTGCCCCTCGCTGAAGCTCTTGTCGACGGGAATGGGCACGGTCTTGCCTGAGGTGTCGGTTACGAGCATCGGAGCCAGGGTGAACTGCTTGTACTGGTCCCAGTTCGGCTTGCCGCCGCTCATGTTCATGATGCCGAGGTTGTTAGGCTTCTGCATCATCTTGCGCTTGTGGGCCATGCCCATCGTCTTGTCGGCCTGCGTCCACAGATCGACCGCACGCCGATCCTTCTCGGCCTGCGAGAGGCTCATCTTGCCGACTGCATCCACCTTCTTCTGCGTGTCAGCAAGGATGCGGTCGCGCGTGGCCTTGTCAGGCGACAGGTCGTTCAGGTTGAGCGTGTGCGCGTCCATGCGAACGAACTGCTGCTTCTTGGGGTCGAGCACGTTGTTGCCCGGGGACTTGTCGAAGTAAACGGGGGCCATGCCCGACGCGGCGCCGTTGCCCAGATCCTTGAGCCTGTCGACGTACTGGCCGTACGTGTTGCGCTGCCCCTCCTGAAGTCCGCCGCTCTGCTTGGCGAGCGTCGTGAGCATCGTGTTGAGGCCCTTCTTGTCGAGCACGAACTTGTGGTCGTTGACGATCTGCTTCTGCATGTCCTGCGGAAGCGCGGCGGCCACCAGAAGGCGCCCCGCCGTCGTCTGCCCAGTACCCTTGATGCTGACCAGATCCGTCACCCCGATCTTGCCGGCCTGCGCGGCCTTGATGGCGTCGCCCGGGTTCGCGAAGGTCTTGTTCGTCTTCTTGTCGACGCGCGTGAGCTTGTACAGACCGAGCGCGGACTCGTGCGTCGGCTGGTACATCACCTTACCCGTCGAGTCGCTGAACAGGTTGTTCGAGGGCATCATCTTGTGCGCCTCAGCCTCGGCTTCCCGAGAGATGGGCACGTACACGCTCATGGTGTCGCCGTCGAAGTCCGCGTTGTAGCCCGAGCACGTCAGGGGGTGGATCTTGATGGCCTTGCCCTCGACGAGCCGCGGTTTGAAGCCCTGCACGTTGTACTTGTGCAGCGCAGGGTCGCGCTTGAGTAGCACCGGCTTGTCGTCCATCACCCGCTCGAGTGCTTTCTTCGCGAGAGGATCGTTCGCCTTGATCATCTTGTGCGCGTCGAGGTCGAACTTAGCCGACCCGGACTGCACCAGCTGCTTGACGACGAAGGGACGGAACAGGTCCATGGCGTAGTGCTCTGGGATGCCCACCTCATCCAAGCCCAGGGAGGGCTCGGGCACGATGGTCGAGCGCATCGTCAGGTCCTGCCGGCGATTCATCAGCGTCTTCTGGAAGAACCCCTTCTTCGGCTCAGGGCCGTGGATCTGGTTGAGCAGGCCCTTCTGCTTCTGGTCCTTGTGGGCAATGCCGATGCCCATGAGCGCCTTGACGCCGTCGTAGTAAGCGCCCCGCAGGTTTGCCTTACGCTCCTCCGGCAGCTTGTTGCGAATGACGGGGTCACCCATCTGCGCGTTGAGCTGGCCGAAGTCCGAGTACAACCCGTTCAAGTCCGCCTCGTTGAGGCTGCCGTCCGGAAGGATGGAGACGGGGCGCAGCTTCGGAGGAATGACGGGCAGGTTGTGCAGGATGTACGCCTCCTCAGCCGTGTGCCCAGTCCGATTGAGCGCCTCGAGGTACTTGACCTTCTTGAGCGTGGCGTCGACCTTGGTCTTGGGCGTGCTCTTGAGCTCGGCCTTGGCGCGCTCGAGGTCAGCCTGCACGTCCACCTTCTTGAGCATGCTCTTGATGGCGTGCCCGCCAGTCAGCCCTGCTCGGGGGTTGTCCGTGAAGGCGCCGCCAGGGGTGACGCCGGCGCGGCCGGCCATGACATCGTTGAACTGCTTCTGCGTCAGCCCGGTGAGCGCGCGTACGGGGGCCTCGAACACGGGGTTCGGGATGGGCTCAGCGAGCTCGATGTGCGACCAGTTTTTGCCGTCGTGCCCGCCGGTGATGCGCTCGTCAAACAGCCCACCCTTCACGGGCATAGGGTTGCCGTCCTTGTCGAGCTTGTAGCTGAGCTTGCGGTCCGGCTTCGGCAGCTTGCCGGCGCTCATGTCCCTGATCTGCTTGTCGGTCATCGGCGTCAGCACGAACCGATGCCCGTTCTTCTCCATGTTGACGCCCGACGCCTTCAGGTAGTCGTTGAACTTCGAGAAGGCGAACGAGGGCTTCGGAGGGGGAAGAGGGGAGCCGTTCTGGATGGCTTGCCACACCTCGTTGTGCTGACTCTTCCACTTCTTGGCCTCCGCCGGCGCGGGGTCTGGGCCCTCGCTCTTGTACGTCTGCATCTCTCGGATGTTGGCCTTGGCCCCGTGGGCCAGCATGGCGTACATGCCAAGAGAGCCCATGCTCTGCCCGCCGTGATGCCCGCCGCCCGTGGGTTGCAGGTTGCGGTCGTACGACTCCGGGTCCGTGCCGGGCAGCGACATGCCAGAGCGCACCGCGCCCTTCTTCTCTACTTGGTGCACCAACTTGAGCATGTACTGCTTGCCGGTGAGGATCTGCCCGAGGCTCTGGTTGGTCTCTGGGTCGTACAGCTCCTCGGTGTCGCTCACCCCGTGCGCCTTGGCCAAGTTCTTGATCTCTTGCAGCTGGTCCACGTGAGGCTTGAAGTTCTGCACGACGATGGGCTTGCCCGTCTTGTCGGCCACCTTCGCCGCCACGGTCTCGAAGACCTGCGACGGGTTGATGCGCCCGGGGATGCCTGCCGGGTTGAGCATCACCTCGACGTGGCTGCCGTCCTTGGTGCGCGGCATCTGGCTGTTGTCGAGGATCTTGGTGACGATGCCCTTGTTGCCGTACCGGCCGCTGAGCTTGTCGCCCACCTGCATGGGCTCGACTGTGCGCACGTGTACCTGCACGCTCTTGCCCTTACGGTGCACGCCAACGACCTCTCCCTCGTAGTCACCGTCCCACTTCACGCTCTTGTCGGTATGCACGCCCGACATGTTCTTCTTCCACGCGCCGATGCCCGTTCGATCCTTGATCTTGAAGGGCTGCGTGGCGAGCACGAGGGGGTCACCGGGCTTGACCCGGGTACCAACGGCGACCACGCCATCCTCCCCCACCTTATCGAGCTGTTCGGTCTTGTAGGTACCGGCGTGCAACGCACGGAACCTCTTGGGGTCGAAGTTCATGTCCGGCTCGACCGCCAACGAGTGCTTCGTCATGTGCACCGAGCTCATGGCCTTCGCCGCGGACTCGCTGATGACCACGCCGTCCTCGAAGTTGTAGCCCTTGAGCGGGGCGTACGCGACTCGCAGGTTGGTGCCGAGGGCCAGCTTGCCGTCCTTCGTGAAGTTCGTGTCCCCGATGTGCTGCCCCTTCTTCACCACGTCGCCGGGCTTGACCAGCGGCTCGGAGTGCATGGTGCTCTTCACGTCGTTGAGCGGGTAGTGGTTGTACAGCTGAACGGTGTGCTTGACCCCGTCCTTGCCCCTGATGTGGATGCCATCCTTGGTGACCTTCTCCACCGTCCCGTCGATGGGGGACTGGTGCCCCGACATGGCCCCGACCATTCCCTCGAACGTGTCGTACGGGCCCTTGCCCGCGCCCGTGGCTACCTGCACCAGAGGGGCCTGCCTTCCTTCGAGGCTCACCGCCTGTTCGAGGTGGCGAGAAGCCATGCCTGCACGGTTACCCTGCGTCGAATGCAGATACGGGATCATGTTCGAGGTGATGTTGAACACCTGCGTGGGGTGCCGCATGACGTACTTCGCCTTGCTGGCGTCGCCCACCTGGAGCTCGTTGCCCGGCCCCAAGATCTTCGACTTCTTGCCATTGATCGGGTTTGGCTTGCCATCCTTCCACTCGACCTGGTCAGGCAGCAGCACGTTCTCCTGCATGGCTCGGCCCGGGGAGACGAACTCGGTCTTGCCCGTCTGCATGTTCGTCAAGGCGATGCGGGGCTCGTCCCCCTTCTTGCGCACGCCCATGGGCAGCCGCAGGGTGACGCCGGTCTTCGGGCCCTCGGGGGTGTTGATCGGGTCGAGGAAGCCGAACTGCGAAGGGTTGATCCACTTCGTCTGGTCGATGACGGCGTGCTCGGATTGGATGCCGCCCGGTCCCATGACCGTGGTCTGCATCGAGGAGCTGACCATCTCGAGCGGATTGATCTGGCTGGCAACGCGCGACGCCTGATTCTCGCTGAAGGTCTTGTGGACCGCCGTGTTCAAGTGCTCGAACTTCACGACGTCGCGCACGCTCTGCGCCGTGTCGAGCTTCTTGGCCATCTTGTTCTGCACGGCCCACTTCTGGCTGTTCATCTTGTCGAGGGCGAAGTCGCCAGCCGTACGGAGCCTCTTGAACACCAGGCTGTCACGATCATCCTCGCCGCCGCCTCGCTGCACGTCGAGCAGGCGCTTGGACGCGATGTGCAGCGCGTCGCCATTCACATGCTCGAAGGGACGACCGAGCGTCATGTGCGTGGCACTCTTGTCCATCTTCGACGCTTGGAGTGTGTCCCACAGATGCTCTTTGGCCTGCTCGATGTTCTCAGGGTTGCGCCCCCGATCCGAGCGGTACAGCGCGGCGAGCGCCCCGTCCACTCCGCGGGCGTTCTTGTTGGCGTCGAGGATGTCCTCACCCCAGGACTTCTTGAGCTGCTCGTCAGTGACCCCAAGCGTCTTGAGGATCGGGTACGCCGGGATATCCGCCTTGTTCCACCGTACCGTGAACTGCTTCTTGTCGGGGTGGAAGTTCAAGTGGAACGTTTTGGAACCGGGGCCCGTCGTGTTGAACTGCGTCTCGAGCTGCTGGTTCTGCTTGCGGCGGGTGTACGCCCCCGGCTTGAGCTGCCACTGGCTGTCGACTTGGTACTCCTGCCCGCCGACGATGTAGCTGTAGCGCTTCGTCATCATCGGGACTTCGGCGACGCGCACCTTGCGCTTGTCCACGATCTTGCCGGTGGCGTTGTCCTTGAGGGTCAGATGGGCGTACACGGGCACGCCCCAGCTCTTGCCGTCGATCTTCGCCTGCTGCTGCGCTTTGATGTCGTCCGGGCTAGGGGGCTCCGGAACTTCCACACGCTCCAGGTGAAGGCTGCGCTGCTTTCCCTTCACCGGGAACTGTTGCTCTACTCCCTCAACTACTTTCTTCTGGAAGTGGTCGAAGGCTTCCTGCGGGTCGAGGTACGCCATCCTGTTCCTCTCTGGACTGCTCGCAACTGTACCGCGCAGGCTGAAGCGGCGGCAAGGAGTGCGTGATCGCAGGCATAAGAGCCTTGAAGGGACGAAGTACGCGCCCTTCCCCTCTAACCGGAGGGTCAGGAGGTGGCCCTCCGACAAGGAGATTGAGATGTCCACCAGCAAGCTGAATGACATGGCCCGAATCGCGCAGGAGTCCTTCACCTCTCTCTTCGGAGAGCGGGAGGAGGACATCAAGGAGGCCGGCTTCGACCCTAAAAAATCAGCCTGGCACGAGGACGACGACCAGGACGAGGAAGGAGACGACGACTGATGAACGGAGGGCTCGCGAACGTGTATGCGAGCCCACCAGTGGCGTTGCCGGGTACGAGGCTAATCGAACTCGTGCCCGGCGACCCGACCACGGCTCCCATGTTCGACGCCATCGGCGAAAAGGTCGAGTACCTCAACCGGGTGTGGGAGATCGTTGGTTTTTACCTCCCATCCGGAAGGGCTCTGGGAGGCGTGCGGGCCTGGCTGATCGACAACTTCGGCATCACGTCGTTCTGCAACCAGCGGGACCTCGAGGTGCTGATGGAGATCGCGCAGCCAGGCCAGTGGTGCCACTGGTTGGGTTCCCCCTACCTACCCCAAGACGACTTCAACTGGGTCGGCATCACCGCCGAACCCGACGACCTGCAGGACGACCTGCTCCGCCTGGAGTGGGGCGCCCGCGAGGAGTACGGCGGCATGCCCTTGCCTGAAGGCATGGAGATCACCCGCCACCTGCACATCAACGGCCTCGACTACGAGGAGCTGCTCACGCTCATGTGGGACGCGGACCTGGAGACCGGGATGTCCCCCGACCCGCGACTCGAGACCGTCAACAAGCGCTGGGCCCGAGTCCAACTGGAGAAGATACAATGGCGATGACCTTCCCCGACAGGTACCGAGACCCAAGCCTTGTTCTGAGCCCCGTGCCGTCCGGCCACATCTGCAGAGGATCGGACAGGGACATCCCGCTCGGCTGGGAAGTGGTCCGACTCGACGGGGTCATCCCGTACGTGGACCTCGATCTGACGATCATGTGCGAGTACTGGATGAACGGGGACGAGCCGATGGTCCCCTCCTTCATCGTCTCCAACCAGGAGCCATACGACCTGATCGACGGTATGGAGGATGACGTTGGAGAAGACGAATGGGAGGTCTTGGAGGAGATGCTTCCGTTCGACGTGTGGAGCAGCCTGGTCGACGAGCTCCAGTTCGCCATACAGGAGGTGAGGAAGGAGCTAGGGCTTCAGCCCGCAGACCCGCAAGAGATAGAGGATCCGGACGTTCCCATCTTCTGCGACTTCTGCAAAAGACCCGTGGACGGTGAGCCCATGATCCGCGCCGTCTACGGAACCATGGAGCCGCTTCCCCCGGACGGCCGAACTCCTTCTAGCGACATGGGCGGGCACTTCGACGAAGAAGAGTCCATGGAGCTGATGTGCCTGAGCTGCATGGCTCTGATGGCCGAACAGGTAATGGATCTGTGGACGCAAAAGTAAGCAGAAAGAAGGTACAATAGTAGTGATGGCACGCAACGACCGCGGCGAAAGCCGAAACGGCCGTGTTGCGGGCAACCTCTGCGGAAGGGCCTATAACAGGGCCCTCAAGCTCTTGGAGCAGCAGGACGACGCGAGCGTCGCCGTGCTTCTCGAGCTTGACGCGCGGTACGCGGCCGAGCAGTACGAGCTCGCCGCTCACCGCGCTGCAGAGGGGCTTGCGCTCGCCCAGGGCGCCGGTGCTGAGGAGGAGATCCTCAACGCATGGCGCCGCATTGGGGTGGCGCTGGCCACGCTCGCGAAGGTGCAGGCAGAGACCGACAACGGTTGGTTCTGAGCCTGCACCACACGGCGCCCCCGCTCAGGGGTGAGTCCGGGTTGAACGTCGAAGTCGACGGGCCGGACGGAGCAGGGCCCCCCATTCGGGGGGCGTCGTTTTTTACCCCCTAAGTCACCATCGGCGTCTCGCGCCGTTCCGGGTACACGTTGGGTTGCGGGCGCATGTCGACGCCCCCGCCTCCGCTTTGCGGCTGGAGTTGGGTGAGGTACTGGCGCACGAGCTCGGCGAGCTCGGGGGACTGCTGCTCGAGGTTCTGGATGGCGGTCTGCTGTTGTTCGGGCGGGAGCTGGGTGATCATGCGGGCCTGCTGCATCGCCATCGATGGCAGATCGATGTTCATCATCTGGTTCGACTGCATGTCCTGGCCCATGTTGAGCGGGCTGCCGACCTGCTGCTGGAAGTAGCCCTGCTCGGCCTGCTGCGCTTGGGGCTGCGCCTGTTCGGCGGGCTGGCCCCCGGGGATTGGTTCGCCCATGGCTCCTTGCCCGCCAGGACCTCCGCCCTGCATCTGTTGCTCGGGGCCGCCCGGCTCGCCCGGGGCGACGGGCGCCTGCTGTGCCTGCATCATGACCTGCTGCATCTTCGCTTGGTACTTAGCGTTGACGAGCATGGCCTCGCCCTGCGCCTCGGCCTGCGCAACCTGCTGGTCCTTGAGGGCCTCGAGGCGCTCCTTGTTCTCGCGCAGCATGATCTTGTTCTCTTCCGACTGGTCGTAGTCGCACTCGGCCAGGAAGGAAGTGTCGCTGATCTTGCCCTGCGCGTTGACGTTGAGCAGGAACATCTTGCGCTGGAGGTCGTCGGCCATCTTGAAGGGCTTGAACTTGCACGTGGCCTCGGGCCAATCCATGTACTTGGACACGGACTTCATCACGAACTTCGACAGCGCCAAGTGCCGGCTGATGTATCGAAGGAACGCGTTCTCGAGCATCCGCATCGACACGTTGGTGCCAGCGTAGCTCATGCCACCGAAGATGAACTCCCGCGGGACGCCCATGCCGACCACCAAGTGGTCACTCCACTGCTGGATCTCACCGGACAGCAACAGGGCCCGGCCGTCACCGCCCAGCGTTTGGTGCCCCACGGGCAGCGGCATGACGGGAATGTAGTTCGGGTCGTACCTCCACCGAGCGATCTCGCCGGCGACGTGCTCCCGCCACTGAGTGAGGTTGATCGTCGTGTACGGGTCCGAGCTCGCGCTGCCGGCCTGCGGAAACAGGATGCGCAGCGGGATGATGTGCTCGAGCAGGATCGCCTCCTGCGCCTTCTTCATGATCTGCAGGTAGTAGGCGTCCTTGAGCACGGGCAGAAGCAGCGGAGTGCCCCAACCCCGGTCTAGGTTGGCGAGGCTCGGCCGCTTGAGGTGGAAGAAGTTGTCGGGCGCGAACTTCACGCCCTTGTTCTCTCGCACAGCCTGGATGAAGATCTGCGGGATCTCCCCGACCACACTCTTCTTGCCCACCGTGATGTCGTTCTTCATCATCGGCGGGATGATGTAGTAGTAGTCGACGGCGCCGGTGATGTCGTTGACGTCGATCTCCACATCCTCGGGGTTCCACCGAACGAGTCGGATCTCGCTGGCGTTCTTGAGGTACTGCTGCTTGACGTCAGCGGTCCCCACGTGCCCACAGCGCGGGCACGTCAGGCGGAACTCGAAGTTGGTGAAGATGTAGTTCGACCGAAGGTCCGCCTCGTGGTCCTGATGGCCGCACTGCCTGCACTTGAGCCACTTGCGCACGGGGTAGTAGATCGTGATGAACGCGTTGCCGTACGTGAAGTAGTCCAGGCCCACCTCGATCTGGAAGGCCGGGTACATGAAGTGCTCGTGGAAGTACTCTGACCACCGCTTCTGCACCGAGGGGTTCTCGTGCTCGATGAGCAGGTCGGTCACCGGATACTCGGCCATCTTGAACGTGCCCGCATTGAGCAGCGGGTTCGTCATGAAGTAGTACCGGCACCAGCGGAGCAGCGCCTTGACCGTGACCGGCAGGTACGTGTGCCCGATGTCGAAGAACGGGCTCGGGTAGTTCATCCCGTTCGACGGGCTGCCCTGAATCCGACCTCGGGTAGACGCAAAGCGCAGCCCCGAACCGGGCCCCGTGGCCACCCCCTGCAGTCCTCCTGAAAAGAAGCTCATCTACCCTGTTCCTCCGGCGGCTGAACCGCGCCGGCGACCCGACGGTATCCCGAGGTCGCTGCGTTACCGGCAGCGCTGCCCGCCATCTCCAAGGGGCGGCCAAGGGCCATCTGAGGCATGATGGACGAGGACCCGGGCAGCATGGTCATGGCGAAGCTCTTGGGCATCCACGGCATCATCCACGGCACGCTCGATGCCGCGCCTGACAGAGCTCCGCCGAGCCTGCTCTGCCCCTCCTCCGGAGCCAGCGCCCCCATGCCGGCAAAGGCAGCAGGGAAGCCAAGAGCGAATGCCTTTTCTCCCCCGCTCATGGTCCGAATGTAGTCACCGAACGCGCCGGCAGTTCCTCGAGGGTCCCGCGCAATACCGGTGAGGGTGCCTGGGATGCTGGTGAGACCTGCCTTCTCCGCCCGCTCCATTGCCTTGGCCCTGGCCTGAGCTGCTGTCAGCGCTTTCTGAGCCTTCTCCTCAGCCAGCCGCTTGGTCTCAGCGGGAGAGATCTTTCCTCGAATGGAGGATAGGAACCGAGGATCCTTCACCTCGCCCACCGGGGCCTGTCGGACCTTCTCCAGTGCCTTGGCCGCTTCAGACTCCGCCTTTATGGCGGGCACGGCTCCCCCGCCGAAACTGCGAACGTTGCCCTTGCCCGTCCAGATGTGCCCGACATGCCCGCCGAACTCAGCGAGCGACTTGCCGGGGTCGATGACCTGGCCCCCCATGATGGGGGAGGACTTGGGCATGGTGAACAGCCCCTTGCCCTTACGCAGCTTGCTGATGCCCCCAAGTCCCCCACCAATCGCCGCACCGGCGCCCGCACCAATCAGGCCCTTCTTGCCCGCCTGCTGCAACGCCTCCGAAGTGCTGGCACCTTGCTGCTTGGCCTCTCGGTACGCCTTGCCCCCCTGCCAAAGACCTCCGAGCGCCGCGCCGGTGCCCGTGGCCAGCCCGAGCACCTGGTTTCCTGTGAGAGCCTGCTTCTCCATCTCCTCGATGAAGCCGCGCATGGTGTTCTCGTCGAACTCAGGCATGAAGGACCGTCCTTAGCTGCCGCTGAAGCCTGTCCCGATACTCCTGCATGAACTGGTAGGATTCAAGCATTCGGGTGAGCTGGCAGTCGTTCGATGTGTCGCACCCCGGAGCCCGGCCTGACTTGCGGACCTCGGGCCACCGAGATTGGATGACCCCGGGCTCAAGCGGGAACCCCTCGGTGTCCACGGTGACAAAGTCGAGCGGAGCCTGCGGCACCATGATGCCGTCGTGGCGGTGCACCACTTCGAGGAACCGCTTCACCTCTTCCGACCACTCGACGTCGTCCCGAACTTGGTCGGCGATGTCGACGGCGATCATGCACTGCGGAACCGTCGGCACCTGCATAATCTCGAAGTCCGGGTACAGGTCGTTGAAGGGCATCGCGCACCAGACGAACACCTCCCACCGCTCCCAAAAGGAGTCGACCAAGTGCAGAGACTTGAGGGCGTGGATCTTGGACAGGTTCAAGGAGCTGAGGTCGCACTTGCACATCGCCTCGACTTGCGCCTCGATAGTCTCCGGCTCCCAGTCGAGCCACTCGGGGCCGAACTTGTTCGAGAGCCACAGGTCCAAGACGATAGGGTGCGCCTCTGGATGGCGGAAGAAGTTGGAGAGGGTGACCCCGCCCGTCGGCTGCGGGTCAGCCGGCCCCAGAGGATGCGGTTCGGTGGACAGCAGCTCGAGACGGCTCTCCTCCGTGATAGTGGGTTCGTTCTTCGCGTCCTGCTGAGGGTCGAGAAAGATGGTCGCGAAGTCCTGGTCCTGCGGAACGTGGGGCATCACTCACCACCGGCAACCGCACTGGCCATCCGCATGATGAGCAACTTCTGTTCCCGTGGAAGGGACTTGAAGATGCCGATCGGGTCTTTGCAGAACTCGTCGACCAGATCCATGGCGAAGACCTTCTCCAACGTACCACGAGCGTCCTGCTTCTCCTTCGCGAACGCTTGCAGCTGCTCCCCGGTGATGGTCTCGTTGCCAATCGTCTCGACGAACTCGGCCTGCTTTTCGAGTCCATAGGTGGTCCAGTACGGGTCAGGCACATAGCGGTCGTAGTGATGGTTGAGACCGAAGGTCGTGTCGATCATGCCAAGAGTCTCACAGAAGACCTCCGGAGGGATGTGGGCCTGCTTGCTCATGAGGCCGTTGAGCATACCGATCAGCTTCTCATTGCCCGAGGCGAGGTTGCGGCGAACGTCCATCGCCACCTTGATCTCCTCCTCCGGGGCGTAGGTCTCGGAGCCGTACTTCTGCGCCTCTTCGCTGACGGGGATGCCGAGAGCCCCGGCTCGCTTCGTCATGTTGACGCAGTACTCATGGCGATCCGCCGGCGACATCCGTACGCCCTGCTCGTCGAAGTAGGCGGCGGCGCGCTTGACCTGCTTCAAGTTGTCCAAGGGGTAGCGGTCACGCAGGGCGAACGCAGAGCTCTTCTTCTCCTGGACGACGACCTTGGCCTCGCTGCCCGTCACGTCCACGTGAGGATGAAGCACCTTCTCCGCTGTCTCCATGAAGCCGGCGGGGGAACTGGGGGTGGTGATGAGGCGACCGCGCTTTTGCTTGGGGGGAGTGGGAGGGGTCTGACTGACGAGCTCCTGCCCCTTGATGCTCTGCCCAGTCTCATTGTTTTGAAGAACCGTCCCGACCTTGCGGATGACGGCCTTGGTCTTGGCTGGCTTGCCCTGCTCAGACGACGGAGGGGGCATGAGCGGGGTGAAGGTGGCCTCCCCTTGCTTGAGGAAGTTCTGGATCATGCCGCCAGACTGCCGTGCTTGATTGAGGTTGCCGCTGATCTGTTTCGAGGTGCCCGCCACCGTAGTCGCCGCGGACAGCCCGGTCATGGCGGGACCGATCAGCGCCTTGGCTGCCCCCAGTCCCAGCGCGACCTTCTCGAGCTCCGAATGCACGAGGCCGTACCATGAGCAGGCGGTGCGCAGGTTGGCAGCGGCGACCTTCTGCGCTTCTTCTGGCAGCTTGTGCCGGGTGCGCAAGAAGTACTCGACGTTGAGCAGGGTGTTGCCGGGGTCCACGCAAGCGTACTTCCGCATCGACTCCTGACCGTTGACGAGCACGAGGGCGAAGACGTCGTCGGGGAGCGTCGTCTTCTCCTGCTCGGTCAATGGGTGAGCGACTTTCACCTCTTCCGGTAGATCGTCCGAAGAAGAATAGATCTGCCGAAGTACTTGCCCTTGGCTGTCGTCTTGAAGGTCGAGGATCAGGCCGCTCGTACGCATCGGGTTTCTCCTTATCTTGCCATCCTAGCAATGGCGCAGAGGCCCGCGCAAGGATAGCCCGAGAGCGGTCATAAGGGAAACGGAGCACAGACGTAGCTCCAGAAAGGAGAACCATGGGCAAGCCGGACTGTTTCGGCAACTTGTGGTCCGCTCAGGCTGTTGAGTGCAGGGGCGGATACGATCCGAACTACATGAGCACAGGAGGATCGAACATCAGACCCGTGTGCGACTACTTCCAATCGTGCGGGGCGCAGAAGTCAGCGAGGAAAGTGTCCCAATCATTCCAAGTCCCGGTCACGAACCTGACCCGAGGCACACCGCCGGCGGCGCTGTCCACGTCGGTGAAGCGTCCGGCGTTTCTCTCTACCCCCCAAAATTCCGCTACTCCTGTAACAAGAGGCGTCCCCGTCGGCCACGAGGTCATCCAGATGAACCCGGTGGAGATGGTCCCGTCGAACTGGTATACCGTTCCGTCCATGCTCGCGACCTTAGAGCCGATGGAGCAGTTCAGCTTCCGCAACGCTGCGTTGACCATGGGCAGAGGCGCTGCTGTAGGGGCCCTGATGTCCCTGGCACACTTCATCTCCAACGCCCCGTTCACGCGGCACGGAGGAGGTGAGGGGGGAGGATGAGGGCCGTAAGGAGGGAGCGCGGTAAGGGGTACCTGGACTCCGATCTCTGGGTACCTAAGGAGGTTCTGAACGTCGAGGGCACCAAGCGGGCGCTCACCTTCGACTCCCCGGGCACGACGACGATCAAGTACTACAAGCTCTACGTCGAAACGGAGCACCACTTGATCGTGCCCCGGGAGTTCTGGAGGTACAACCGGCCCCGCGACTTCGACATCGTCGACTGCCGACCTTCCTCCTTCGAACAAACGGAAGTCAGCAGCCGCATCATCCTGGACTGGCGAGACCGCAAGGACTTCACACAGCGCCAGTCCGTCAAGAACATGCTGCTCGCAAGGGGCGGCGTCCTTCAGCTGGCGTGCGGCAAGGGCAAAACGGTCTGCGCCCTCGAGCTCATCGCCCAGCTGAAGGTTCCAGCGATCATCATCGTCGACAACAGCACGCTGCTCGACCAATGGGCGGCGGCCATCGAAGAGTTCCTCGACGTGCCTGGCGGGGTGGGGCGCGTGGAGGGCAGCAAGTTCGACTGGGAGCACCCCATCGTTCTGGCTACCTACCAGACGTTGTCGCAGAAGGCCGACCGGTTCTCGGAAGAGTTCCGGCGGTACTTCGGCGTCATCATCTGGGACGAGGGCCACCACATCGGCGCCGAGACATTCTCGAAGACGGCCAACCTGTTCTACGGCCGGAGGTACTGTCTCACCGCCACCCCCGAGCGCAAGGACGGCATGCACATCGTGCAGGAGCTGCACGTCGGCCCCGTGCTCTACAAGAACCTGGCGCAAGACCTGAAACCTCACATCAACTTCCGTGAGACGGGCTTTGCCCCCAACACCGCGGACCCCTCGGTCGTTCAACAGATCTACGACGCCCGGGGGGAGCTGCACTATGGCATGCTGGCCGGCTTCTTCGGACGCTGGCCGGACCGCCTTCACTTCGTCCTCAACCGCATCGGGGAGCTTCTCGACGAGGGCAGGAAGATTCTCGTGCTGTCCAACAGCATCGAGGAGCTGGTCAACCTGCTGTCGCTTTGGAACGGTCTCGGCACGTTCTACTCCGACATTCCCGAGCCCACCCTCGAGGAGCTCGACCCGCCAGCCAACGTGCAGGAGGCGTGTTCGCTCGACAAGAGGGACAAGCTGTCCGTCATTCGAACCCTGCAACGCTTCCTGTCCTTCATGCCGAGCAAAGAGGACCGAGAGATGCGGGTGAAGACCGTAAAGGACATGGAGAAGGCCATCAAAAAGCTACGCGCCCAGCTCGAGGTCACCCCGACCCTGCTGCCCGAGCGGCAGCGCCGGGAGCTCGACAGGGTAGCGGGCAAGATGGCCTGCGACTCCGCGAGGCGACGGCTCGACAACATCCTGAAGAACAGGCAGGAGGCCTACCTCAAAGAGGCGATGCGGCACAACTCGAACGCCGGGTTGATGATTCACGACGTCCCGCGTGAGACCCGGCTGGCGATGCTGCACGACAAGCAGATCACATTCTCCATCGCCAAGTACGGCAGAGAAGGACTCGACAGCCAAGAGCTGGACACCGTCGTCATCCTCGAGCCCGGTTCGCAGAAGGGCTGGATTCAGCAGGTGATGGGGCGGGCGCTGCGCATGAAGCCGGAGAAGAAAGAGCCGCTCATCGAGATCTTCGAAGACGACGTCTCGCTGATGCACAACATCTGCCACAACCTGCGCAGGCACCTACGTGAGTGGCCAGTCGACGAAGGAGGGCCGTACTACTACGACATCATCCGCGCCGTAGACCGGCCATAAGACACCAAACAGAAACTAGATCCAAGGAGGTGAGGCTTGGCGGAAGAACGAGAGTTCGTTCCAGACTTCCGAAAGAGCTTGAAAGAGCTATCGGAGGAGTGGAGCAACTGCACCAAGTGCTCTCTCGGCGCGCGGAGGCTGGCTCTCCGTCGCTGCTTCGTCGAGGGAGAGGGCCGCCCCGGTGGCATCATGTTCATCGGAGAGGGTCCTGGGTTCGTGGAGGAAGGAACCGGCCGCCCGTTCGTGGGCCCGTCCGGCAAGCTGCTGCGGCAGACGCTCTCCATGCTCCACATCAAGGACATCTCTTACATCACCAACATCGTGGCATGCAGAAGCTGCGTGGAGAAGCTCGACAAGGACGGCAACGTCATGTTCGAGCGGCGACCCCCGGGGTCGAAGGACCCCCCACAGATCGCCTGGGAGGACTCTCCTCCCACCTCCGTTCACATGAAGGCGTGCGCGCCTCGTATCTACCAGGAGATCTACAAGGTCGACCCGGTCGTCATCGTCACGCTAGGGGCCGTGGCCACAGAGTTTTTGACCGGCAAGCCCATCACCATCACCAAGGAAAACGGGGCACCCAGATCGATTCACATACCAGGAGCAACCTACCTGCCCAGCCTGACGGCGAAGAAGAACGCATGGACTCGAAAGACGAAAGGCGAAGTGTCTCTGCCGGTCATCCAGCGTCAGGTGGAGTACCTGTGCATTCCAACTGTGCACCCCGCATGGGTGCTTCGTTCAACTCGAGAATCGGAGCACGACTTGGAGGATGCCGCCGCCGTCAAGATGTACAACGCGGTCTCTTTCGCAGCTGAGATCTACAAGCGACACCAGATTGAATCAAAGGGTGAGTTCGCGCCAAGAGGAGATACCTATGTCGGTCAAGAGGAAGAAGACGATCACGATTGAAGCGTCCGAGCTTTCGAGCGGACAGCAGTACCTCAACGCAAAGGAGGAGCTCGAGAGCTTCCGTGAGATGCACCGGGAGCTGTTCGAGGTCTACGCGAGCATCGTCGACCGCTACAACGATGCGGTGGAGGCGGTGGACAAGGAGCTGCGGGTCAAGTGCGCGGACACGGGGATGGGCGTGAGCTTCTCCGACTTCTCGTTCAAGCACTTCACCATCAAGATCGACCACGAGAGGTGCTTCGAGCTCGTCGGCAAGAAGCAGTTCGAAACGTGGCGCGGCAAGGTGTTCAAGCGCGAACACCACGAGATGCCCAAGGACTCGTTCCTCATGCTCGTCGACCAGGGGGAAGTCCCCACCGACGTGCAGGACCAAGTCCTCACGTACACCCCCAACTACTCCAAGCCCAAGAAGGCGGTGCTGCCGTGGTAGAAGCTGAACGTGTCTTCGAGTACGAGGACGGCCGGACTCTGCACGAAGTGCTCGGTGGCGCCCTCATGGCTGACCTGATTGACGTAGGCGACGGGCCGCCAGCGGAGGTCACGGTCACGGCCGGCTACAACCTGCCATTCGGCTACGCGAAGTGCTCGGTGGCAGTAAAGCTGCACTGCAACCAGACGACCAAGGCCATCGAACAGGCTTACGCCACCGGCCTGACCATTGCCCAGCACTTCGCCCGCGACGGTCTTCAGAAGCTGTCCAAGGAGCTGCCTGCCCGTGTCTGGCAGGCGCAGGAGGCAGAGCGATGATCCAAGGAACGCTAAAGGCCGACGCGCTGGCGGTCACGTCCATCAAGGTCGACTTGCTGACGGACGCCGCCATGGACATTCGCGCCGAGGCGAAGCTCATCAACACTAAGGACGGCGCCACTTACGCCACCACCACGGTCACCCAGTTCTCATCTCCCGACGTCAGGGAAAAGGTGCTGGCCCTGCGAGACTCCATCGAGCGTTACATGGCCAGCGTCACCTTCGAAGGAGGGGAAGAAGCTGGGGAAGGTTCGTCGATCGGCGGCCCGCCGGCGGACCTCGGCGCGCACTTCAACGACGGGACGAAGCCGTTGTGAGGAGGGGTATGAATGCAATCGAGCGGAGGGCTGCACCATGTAGAGTTGCAGCTCCTAAGCAGGATCATCAGCACCGGGAACTTGGCCGAGGTGCTGGAGTGGGGCATCAACCACGAAGACTTCCAGACCGACCTGGGTAGGGGCACGTTCACTCACCTGTACAGCTTCTTCCAAGAGTCGGCGGGCTCGGTCATCGGCCCCAACACGCTCAAGGCCCTGCTTCCCACGTTCGTGCTTTGCGACGACCCCGGCATGACGACCGCGTCCCTGTGCCTGATGGTCAGGACCAACCGCGTCACCGTTCAAGCAAGGCAGTCCATGGAGCTGGCACTCGGCAACCTCGACGTCAGTCCCCTGGAAGCCATCTCCAACCTCAACAGGCAGACGCAGATCCTCATGGAGATCAGCGACGGCTCCAACAAGGACGTCACGTTCGGGGCCGCTATGAACACCATCTACGAGAAGTACTGCCTGGCTGAGGAAGGACTCGGGGAGTCGCCCATCAAGTGGCCCTGGGAAGCCATCCAAGAGGAGTCGCTCGGCCTGTGGCACGACGACTACGTCATCATCTACGGCCGACCCAAGAGTATGAAGTCGTGGATCCTGTCGTACCTCATCGCTTTCCACTTCACACAGGGGCTCAACATCCTGGTCTACACCAAGGAGATGACGCCCGAGAACATCATCAAACGCGTCGCCGCCTGTCTCGCAGAGGTCCCATACCGAGAGCTCCGCAGGGGCAAGCTGACCAAAGAGGACCGAGCCAACTTCCGGGCGGTACGAGACCTGTCGCAGCAGATTCAACACAGCGACCGTCTCATCTGCCTGGCCGGCAAGGACGTGTCCGAAGGCGGCGACACCATCGCGTGGCTCGGTGCGAAGGTCAGCAAGTACAAGCCGCACATCGTCTACGTGGACGGCATCTACCTGATGAGCTCTGGCCACAAGCGGGCCGTCAGCGACAACGTTCGGGTCCAAGCAATCTCGAGACAAGCTCGCGACCTCCAACTGCGGCTAGGGATCCCATTCGTTGCCACGAGCCAGGCCAACCGCAAAGCGGCTGGGCACAAGATGGCGGAGCTCGACGAGCTCGCATTCTCTGACGCCTTCAGTCAAGACGCCACTGCGGCCATCCGAGTCGTCAACGAGAAGGTCGAGGACCGGAGCCAGAACACCTGCATGATGGGCATAGCGGGCTCCCGTGAATGGGACCTGCCTGGCTTCCGCATCGGAGGAGTTCCGGCCACGGACTTCTACTTCAAAGAAAGGGTAACAGAAAAAGAGCTGCGTGAGGCTCAGGAGGTCGACGCGAACGACCCTGGCGAATCACCAGCAGAGAAGAAGAAGAAAAGAAAGCCATCGTCGAAAGACGCAGAAGCAGCCGCACTCAAGAGCTTCAAGGAGCAACTGGAGTCGGTCAAACGTACACCCAGCAACAAGAAGAGCACCAAGGGGAAGAAGTGACTACGCCAGAAGATGCCGTTCTCGATCTTGCGTACAAGTACCTGAAGAAGGTACGGAAGTCGGGGCCGGACCAGATCATGGCGGAGTGCCCGTTCCATACCTCGGATGACCCCGGGGGGTCGCGCACACTGTCCCTGAACATCTCACGTGGCCTCTTCTTCTGCTTCTCTTGTCACGCCAAGGGCAACCTCGCCCGGTTCCTCCGGGACATCGGGGAGGCTCCGGCCGTCATCAAGATACGGTACGGCGCCCTCATCGAGCGTCTCGAAGAAGAACAAGTGCCTCGGCACGATCCTCTTCGAGACAACCTGCTGTCGAACCCGACCATCCCCGAATCGCTGCTCGGCCTCTTCCAATGGTGCCCCGTCGAACTGCTCGAGCAGGGCTTCGAGGAGGAGGTGCTGCGGTACTTCGACGTCGGCTTCGACAAGACACACATGCGCGTTACCTACCCCCTGCGTGACATCCACGGCCGTCTGGTGGGTGTCAGCGGAAGAAGAACAGAAGGAGAAGAAGGCGGCCGGTACAAGATCTACAAGGAAGAGTACAAGATCTGGGGCATGCCGACGGTCGGCACCGAACGCAAGGTCCTTCTTTGGAACCTGCACCAGGTCATCCCTCTTCTTACTTTCAACGACGGGCCACTGGTAGTAGTCGAAGGATTCAAAGCCTGCATGTGGGTTCACCAAGCAGGAATCCACGAGGTTGTCGCTACTATCGGCTCTGGTTTGACCGATGAACAGTGCACTATTCTGTCCCGCCTGGGAAGAAGAGTCGTGCTGATGTTTGATGGCGACAAGGCGGGGTTCAGTGGTACCCTGATCGCCGGACGAAAGCTGTCCCGTTCCTTCCCGGTTCGGGTGGCAGACGTGCCGTACGGGAAACAGCCCGACCACATGCCCCCAGATGAAGTCGTAGGCGCGGTGCAATCCGCAGAGCCTTTTGAGTTGTGGGCCACAAGAACAAGGAGTGACAAGCAATGGCTGAACAAGATCCTGTCATCGTACAAGGCGACGTAACGCAGATGATGGCCCTCATGGCCCAGACGGGGCAGAGGGGAGCTGGAGGACGGCTCGGGTATCATCTGATGGACGACGCGTACTACCCCAGCGGCACCCGCCGCGCCCCGGACATCGTGCGCCTGCTGCCGCAGATGTACCGACAAGAGCTGCTGCTCAACGACCAGGTCGTCGTCGGAGACTGGCCGTTCTTCACCTGGCGTGAGCACCGCGACACACGCACCTACAAGTCCACGTCGTGCAGCGGTGGACTGTACTTCTTCGACTCGAATCGTGCAGAGCCCTGCCACGGCTGCGACCTGTACCTGGCTGCACGCACGAAGGACGAGCGGGGCCGCTGGAAGGAGGGCTACCTCGGACGCAGGCAGCAGCACTCCGTTTCGCTCATCCACTACCACGAGTATCAGCTGCTTCCGCAGCTCGACAAGAGCACCGGCCAAGTCAAGACACGCAACGACGGCTCGGCGTTCATGGCGTGGCAGCGCTCTCGTCGCGATCCGCAAGCCGAGACCCTTCCCTGCCGCAAGATGCGCTGGGACTTCGGCTCCACGTACCGCGGCATCATCCTCGACACTGCCAAGGCCATCTTCTACAGCTGCAAGAACTGCGGCACGAAGAACAGCATCCACTGGGAAGCGGTCGTGTGTGGCAACCCCGAGTGCGAGTACCCCTTCTACGAGCGCGGCAAGACGCAGCTCGACGCTGAGGAGATCGAAGCGCTCGACAAGCAGGCCAACGAGATGTACCTGTGCCCACACTGCGAGCAGACGACACTGCCGAAGAAGTACTACGCGTGCGAGAACTGCGATGACGCGCAGCCCGCATCCATCTTCGACGTGGACCTGCACTTCGCCATGGTCGAGACGCAGACCCCGGGGCGCAAGTCTACCAAGACGTTCCAGCTCGTCGACTACAGCGAGCCCCACCCCATCGAACTGCCAGAAGGGCTGACGGAGGAGCAGGCCGAGTTCATGCTCCAGCCGTTCGATCTCCCGACGCTGCTCGGACCGACCCCCATGGCCGACCAAGTCGCCATCCTGGGCCCGAAACAAGTCACGCGCACCCCGAGTAACTCCACCAGGGAGTACGGGCAACAGCGGTAGTAGGCCGCCCAGGAGGAGCACATGCGGAGCCTGAACGTTGGGATGCCGGCGGCGTACTTCTACGACGACGGCCTCGACGGCGCCATCACCTCCGAGTTGATCGAGACGCTGAGCAAGGTCAGGGTCATCGCAATCGACACGGAGACCACCGGCCTGAACAAGACACGAGACGTGCCCCTGTTCTGGTCGCTGTCGTGGAGGTCGATCGACGGGCAGGTGCACCGCTGTACCCTGCACGCCGGTCTTCTCCACCGCTTCCACAAGCTGTTCGACGACGAACGTATCAGCTGGGTGTTCGCGAATGCCAAGTTCGACATGCACATGCTGGCGAACGTAGGCATCCGCTTCGCAGGGCAAGTCGTCGACATCCAAGTCATGCACGCGCTGCTGTACGAAGAGCACCCGCACCGGCTCAAGTACATCAGCGATCACATCCTCGGCTGGACCTGGAAGGACTTCATGGACACCTTCAAGGTCCAGAAAGGGGGCAAGCTCACACGTGGCTCCACGGCCGAAGAGGTCGAGGCAGGCGGCAAGTTCGTGTCGGTACAGGACGCATTGCTCTGGGCCTACGAGAACGACCGGGACCTGCTGACGGAGTACGCCTCGAACGACGCCTACGGCACCTTGCTGCTGTTCGAGAAGCTCGAGGAGCTGCTCATGAAGGTCGAGGTCGACTGCGGCATGGATGCCATGATGCGAGAGATGGACCCAAACCATCGGACCATCATCGGTACCCTGGCCGACCTGTTCTTCATCATCGAGGTACCGTTCACCAAGGTGCTTTGGAAGTGCGAGCGCAACGGAGTCGTCATCGACGTCGAGTTCCTCGAAGGGCTCAAAGCCCCCATGGAAGAGCGGCTCGCCGAGCTCACCAGGCAGATCGCCCACGAGGCCGACAAGGCCGGGGCCCTGCTCACCAACCCCAACTCCACCAAGCAGCTCAGGGAGTACTTCTTCGACGTGATGAAGTACACCCCGCTCAAGCGAACGAAGGGCGGCAAGGGCGGGGTTCGATCGCCTTCCACGGATGAAGCGACCATCACCTACCTCAGCGACAAGTACAACGACCCAGTCGCCAACCTGCTCCTCGCAGTTCGCGACATCACCAAGACGAAGGGCACCTACGTGGAGGGCCTGCTCGATCGTCTGGACGAAGATGGCCGCATCCGTACCAAGTTCAACCAAGACGTGGCGCGGACCGGCCGACTCTCGTCGTCCGACCCCAACCTGCAGAACATCAAGAACCCGGAAGACGACATCTACCAGATCCGCAAGGCATTCATCGTGCCTCCGGGCTACGTCATGATCGTCTTCGACTACAAGCAGTTGGAGATGCGCCTGCTCGCTGCGCTGTCGGGTGAACAGGACATGATCGACATCTTCAAGAAGGGGTGGGACATCCACATCGGCAACGCCTCTCTGGTCTTCGGCCTCCCGTACGACGACATCAAACGGGCCAAGAAGATGAGCGAGGATGAGTGGGGCGCGCTCAAAGTACAGGACCTCGCTCAGCACAAGTACCTGCAAGACTGCCTTCATGCCAGGTCCGCGGCCAAGACCATCGGCTTCGGGCTGAACTACGGCATGAAGAAGTGGGAGCTCGCCAAGCGGCTGAAGTGCACGGTTGCCGAGGCCGAGGAGAAGATGGGAGCGTACATGGATCGCTACCCGGCCGTGCGGAAGTTCTTCGAGGACTCCGTCGACATCGTCCGGGAGACGACCTGCGCTCACACCTTCCTTGGTCGCCGTCGGGTTCTGCCCGACATCCACGCTCACGACGAACAGATGCGATGGCGTGCCGAGCGACAGTCCGGCAACGTCCGCATTCAGGGCACGGCGGCAGACGTGGCGAAGATGGCCATGATTCTGTGCGACGAGGCCAACCTCGAAGAGAAGTACGGCTGCCGGATGCTTCTGCAGGTGCACGACGAGATCGTCTTCGAGTGCCCAGCAGAAACCGCCGACGCGGCAATGGAGGAGATCAGGGACCGCATGGAGCACCCATTCTTGATCGACCTTCCTGTGGAGCTTCTCACTGACGCAGGTAAAGGGGCTCACTGGGCGGAGGCAAAGTGAGCAAGAGAAAGTACAGGCTGCCGAAGGTGCTGCCAGTCGTGCCCTTCCCAGAACCCATCGACGCACACCGCGAGCCAGGGGACCGGACCTGTCGCATCTGCGGAGGCACGGGCCTGCACGACTGGAACTTCAGGACGAAGGACTACCGGTGCATGGCCTGCAACGGCACCGGCAAGGGCAAGATCTGCGAGGACTGCGGAGAGGTCATGCCGATGTGCGGGTGCGTTCGCAAGTACAGCGCCATGAACATGGCGAGGCACGAAGCCGCCAAAGAAGCAAAGGCCGCGAAGTGAGCGGGCAATCCATCGCGCTCGTCGGGTGCGGCAAAAGCAAGATCGAGACGGGGGACACCCCCGTCCCGGCTTGCGAGCTGTACACCGGCAGCCTCTTCAGGGCCGCGTACGACTACGCGTGCCTTGCACACGACCGGGTTCTCATCGTGTCCGCGTTCCACCACGTGATGCGGCCCGACTACCCGGTCTACACCTACGAGCGCGAGCTCCCCAAGTCCCCCAACGAACGAAGGGACTGGGGGGCTCGTTGCGCCAACATACTGACGTCCTGCTTCGGAGTCACCAAAGAGGACGACATCTACATCTACGCCGGGCATCGGTACGCGGAAGCGATCCTCGCACAGCTGCACGGGTACCACGTATACGCCCTGTTGGAGGGAATGACGATGGGCCGACGACTGCAGTGGTTCAAGCAGATGCGAGAGCTCATGCAAACGGCAAAGCAGAACTCATCCACAGGAGGTTGAGATGGACAAGTACGGAGTCGACGAGTCGAAGAACGACAAGATGAAGAAGTTCGCCAGCGGCGGCTGCCCCAAGTGCGGCGCCAAGATCGAAAGGCATGGTGACGTTCTCATGTGCCCCAGCTGCGGCACCGAGCCCTTCGAAGAGACCGGCGAGATCGAGGAGAAGTGATGGCGTCGCGCAAACCGGCCACCAAGAAAGCGGCGAAGAAACCCGCGAAGCGGTCTCCGTCAACGAACAAGCCCGCCACCGCGCAGAGGAGCGCGGCCATCGCCAACGCCGTCAACGAGGCCATGGGGTTCAACGCAATCGGAACGGTTGAGGACTCCGGGCATACCAGCCTGCTGCGGCGACCGTGCGGCATTGCGGGGCTGGACGTGGGCACCGGGGGCGGGCTGCCTGCCGACGCCGTCACACTCATCGTCGGCCCCGATGGCTCTGGCAAGACCGTCCTGCTCGACTACTACTACGCGTTCCACCAGACGATCTACGGGGATGACGCCCGCATCCTTCACATCTGGGTGGAGACGAAGCCGGACTACCTGCTCATGCGCAAGGTCGGGTGCCGTGTAGGATTGCCGCTCGCCACCATCGACGACATGGAAGAGGGCCGCAGGCAGCTGGGCATGGAACCGCTCACTCTCGAGGAGCGCACTTTGCTCATGGAGAAGACCGGCACGTTCCACATCGCAACCGGCGGCTCCGGGGAAGAGGTTCTCACCATCCTTCTCAAGGCACTGGAGACCGGCTTCTACCACATCATCGGCATCGACTCCCTGAGCGTGCTCACGTCCGAAGCCGAGTACGAAAAGGACATGGACGACAAGGAGAAGATGGCCGCCCGCGCCCTTCTCAAGCGCAAGTTCTTCGACCGCTACCACAAGCTCCAGCGCAAGCTCCCGGAGCTCGGGGGGCTCAAGCACGAGACCACCATCCTCGCAACGGGCCAGGTGCGCGCCGACATGGAAGCCAGCACCTACGGTCGCAAGTTCAAGAACCAGGACGGCTGGGCGGTCAAGCACGGCAACAGCGTCACGGTCATCGTGGAGAACGGCGAGAAGATCAAGTCCGGCCGCTCCGCCGACAAGGGGGCGCAGATCGGCAAGTGGTTCAAGTGGGAGACGCAGAAAGGGAAGGAGGGCGTTCGGGAAGGCCGCAAGGGCAAGGTCCAGTTCATGTTCAACGACAACACCATGAAGTCGATGATCGACGTCAACGCCTCGCTCATCGAGCCGCTCATTCAAAACGGGCTGCTCGTCGAGAAGCGCGGTGGCATCAACGTGCTGGATGCCAACGGCTCGAACCTGCTCGAGGGCATCAATGGTGTCGCCGAGCTCATCCGCCTGCTGGACGAGGACCCGAAGCTGTCGGTCCACGTCAGGCAGGTACTCGCCAACAAGGTGACGGGGCTGCCATGTCTGTTCCGACGGGGCTGAGCCGAAAGGCCAAGAAGACGAGGCGCGCCTCCGAGAGGCAGGAGCACAAGATCGCCAAGGACATCGGCGGTCGCAGGCAGCCTGGCTCCGGAGGCGGGCCTTGGAACAAGGACGACGTACGAAAGGAGGGCAAGTTCCGCGTCGAGGCGAAGATGACGAGCAAGAAGTCGTTCTCCGTCAAGCGCAGCGACTTGGCGAAGGTGCGCGGCCACTGCGAACTCGGCGAGGTGCCGCTCATGCAGATCCAGTTCACGGACGAGCAGCGCAACGTCGAAGAACAGTGGGTCGTCATCCCCTACGACTACTGGAGACACAAGGTAAAGGAGGAATGATGAGTCTGCTGACGATCGCAGACGGCGAACGGGAAGAGAACTGGGAGGAGCACGGGCACTTGTTCCGCGGCTTCTCGGATGCGTACGAACGGTTCATGGACGAGCGTGACGACCACGACCGTCCTGCCGGCGTGCATGCCTCCGAGATCACGGGGTGCTTGCGCTCCGCCGCCTACACGATGACCGGCACGGAGAAAAAGGGGGTCATCGGGCGGGTCTGGCGCAAGAAGTTCGAGCATGGGCACTGGGTGCACGCCGGCATCCAAGCAGCCATGCACGAGATGGATGGCAAGTTCGACTCCTACCAGTTCGAAGACGAGGTGCGGATCAACCCCGACAACAACACAGTGGCCGCCGACTGGAACATCTTCAGCTCGTGCGACGGCGTCATCACCTTCCTCAAGGATGGCAACCCGATCGCACGCATGGGGCTGGAGATCAAAACCGAGTCGGCCGCACAGTTCGAAAAGCTCACCGAGCCCCGGGACTACCACCTCGACCAAGTGCACGTGTACATGGCCTGCCTGGACCTCCCAGCAACCTGGCTCATGTACTACAACAAGGGCAACGAGAACATCACGCCGTCCGCCGGACCGTTCCTGGTCAAGTACACACCGATGATCTGGAGCAGGGTGGTGGACCGCATCGTAGAGCTCAACGCCCTCATCGAGGCGGGCGAACTACCACCGCGCAAGGAGGGCATCTGGTGCGAGTGGTGCAAGTACGCATGGACTTGCCACCCGTCATGGCGCCGCTCACCGAGGGACCGCTCGGGTGAGATGGCGATGCTACAAGCCGGCATGAATGTGGAGACGCGCGCATGGAAAAGAAAAGGCAGCCGGTAAGCCGCGGAGTCAAGTTCCGCATTCCGCCCACCATCAGCCAGCAGGAGAACGAGCAGGTACAGCGCGAGTGGGACACCTACGACGACGCGGTGCAGCGGCTCGAACAGATGGGCGTCACGGAAGCCAACGCCCCCTCGCCCATCAAGAAAGGGGAGCTGGCCGACATCTCCGGCACCGAGTACTCCGAGCGCTACGTGGAGTACCTGGGCTGGGCAACGTTCGTGAACCAACGGCTCACGGAGTCCAACGCCATCCTACTCCAACTGGAGAACGAGATCGACGACGTGGCCGCCCGCATCCGCACGAACCTGGACAAGAGGCTCAAGAACACGAAGGAGAAGATGACGGTCGAGCAGAAGAAGGACCACCTCCAGCTGCACCCAATGTACCGCCCCCTGCGCATTGAGCTCCAGGTTCAAGAGCAGGTCTGTATGCTGCTCAGGGACAGGTCCAACTCCGCCAAGGAGCACCTCAAGGTCATCTCCCGCCAAGTCGAGATCCGCAAAACGGAGTTCGACGGCCAGGTCAGGGAGAGCAACATGGGCAGGGGTTGGCAATGATCGAGCTGCGCCTGCCGGACATGCCGCCGACCACCAACCACGCCTACGAGAACGTGCCCCCGGTGAAAGTCAGGGGCAAGATCGTGCGCGGCGGCGGGCGGCGGCTCACGGACAAGGGCAAGGCGTTCAAGCGGGAGTCGAAGGTGTACCTGACCAAGCACTACGGGTCGTCGCTGGCGCAGATCAAGAAGAACGTCCCGTACATCGTGCACTTCGTCTTCTTCTTCAACAACCTGTTCAACAAGACGTATCCAAAACAGTCGAGAACGCGTTACAAGAAGATGGACGCCACCAATAGAGTCAAACTTCTGGAGGATGTCCTCGCCGACGTTTGCGGCATCGACGACAGCCAGTTCATGGTGGTGATCCTGACCAAGAGCCCGAACGCTGCGGGAGAAGAAGAACGCGTTACGATTCGACTTTACGACATGGAGAAGGAGGAGCCGAGCATCTCCCTTCTGGGAGGGTGACATGGATGACAGCTACTACCAACAAGTGAACAGAACAGAACTGTACCAAGTGTGCCGAGCCAAGGGCCTAACCGTGCCCTCGGAGGCCAGCAGAGAGGAGCTGATAGCCTACATCACCGGAAGGGAAGAACCGCCGGAGGTCGAGAACGTGTTCGACTCCTGGCGAAACGGATGGATGAACTTCATCCTGGACTACTGGACGCAGCTGCGAACGCAGCTTACCTGCCCCGCCCAGGACCTCAAGAAGTGGACCTACAAGGACAGGACAGCAGGACTGACGGCCCAGATCAAACGGAAGAAGGGCCTGCCGGTCATCGACATCGCGTGCCGCACGTGCACTGACACTCAGGTCGTGGCGTGCATCTTGATGAACCCTGAGTCGGAAGAAGAGATCGACGAACGGAGGGAATGAACCATGGCGTTTGCCCAAGTGAAGAAGATGACCCCGGAAGAAGTAGCCGCTCTGAGTGTGGACGACCTCGCTGCCATGAGCGGCTGGCCCCGGCGCATGGCGGCCGAGGCCATCGGGATGCTCAGCACCCCGAAAGAGAAGAGCGCGTACGACGGCATGAAGCCCAAGGAGCAAGCCGAGAAGATCGCTGAGCACGCAGCCAAGACCGTGGGCAGCGGAAGCAAGAAGGCAGCAGCGCGGACGCCGTCGAACGAGTCCACCTCCAAGCGCACACCCCGCAACACCAGCAAGAAGACCGAGGAGGAAGAGAAGCCCAAAGCCGCACCGGTGGCCACCTCCACAAAGGCGGAGCCCGTCTCCGCGGCCAGCGCGGCCGCCCTCGAGGAGCTCAAGTCCCAGCTCTCCGACGCCAACAAGAACATCGAGGCACTGGTGGAGATGGTCGACGGCATGCAGAAGAACGCCCAAGTCCAGGACCGGATGCTCAAGGCCCTGCTCATCGGCACCGGCATGATCGCCGAGGCGGCCTACGAGGGCATGAAGGTGCAGGACTATCTGCAGGAGTCCTTCGCCGGCGCCGACCAGTTCGACAACGGAGACCAGGAGGGAAACGGATAGGAAGGGTGCCGGCGCAGCCGTGGCACACCGCGCGCCGTCCCACCGCGCAGGAAGTGGTGGAGTACGAAGGAGAGGTAGCCACTATGCAGCCGGGTGAGCGCGTGCTCGCGCTGCGCGCCGTCGGCGTCCCCCCGTCCAACTCCCCCGAGGCCAACAAGCGGCTGCTCGAGCGCCTCGAGCTTACTTAGCAGCCTGCCCCACAGCCCAGATTGACAGCAGCGTCAGGCCGAACGCGCCGGTGGCCCCCGCCCCCACCCCAAACCACTGGGTCTCGTACCACGGAGGATTCTCCACCTCCTCGAGGCGCCTGCGCTGCTCTTCTATGATCCGGTTCCTTGCCTCGACTTCGATCAGATGAATCTTGGTTTGCGTGTCCTCTCGGATGCCGCAGACCTTCTTCTGTTCGGTCATGTCGATGACGTACCTCTTCTTCCAGAACGTGAGCCAGTTGCCCCACCGCACTGCCGTGTCCGCGTCGTAGAGGAAGCCTGGGTAAGGAGCCGGAGCGTCTTTTTCTAGGTACTCGATCTTGTCCCCGCCTGGCGGGACTGTTGGCGGTGTTGGAGGGGTCACCTCTTGTGCGTACGCGGGCGAGCAAACCAGCGGCAAAACCAGGCACAAGACCGTTGAAGTTCTCATGTGAGGTAGAATACCAGGAGGGAAAACAGATGAAAGTACAATTCGACCTTGAGAAGCTGGAGACCGTAGGGGGGGAAGTTCGACCGCACCCTGTTCGAGTTCTTCCTGGAGAAGCTCGTGCCGGACCACAACCTCCCCGCACCGTTCAAACGCTACCTTGCGGGCCTCGTCATCCAAAAGACGCAGCCCGAAGACTCGGCGCTGCTGCTGGCCTCAGTCAGCGCAGAGGGGGTGAAGGAGGTAGCCCGCGTACTGTCCGCGGTCAGGGCAGTAGCCGACCACCCCTCCCTGCTGGCAGACGTGACCAGCGCTCAGCTGAAAGCCCTGACTGCCGCAGGAGCGAGAGACGCGACCGCCACGGCCGACATCCTCAACCAGTGGGTAATCCGCGTGTTCGAGGAGCACATGCCGGGCTGCACGCGCAACCCGTATCTGTTGGTGGAGAAGAAGGACGAGCAGCAGTTGCTCAACTAGATGGTCGGGTCGGCCTCGAAGTAGAGCGTGAAGTCCCGCGCCCCGTTGGGAGCACTGTTGGGGGTATACGCGCCGTACGGCGGGTTGGCTGAGGGCAGCGACAACGCGCCCGCCGCCGCCGGCGCAGCCCCATCCTCGAGCTCCTGCATGATCACGAGGCGGCCCGAACGCATCTTCGGCGCGGCCTCGAGGCCGAGCGTGGCGCCGAAGCCCGCCAACAGGGTACCGGCCGCGTTGTTCTGCGGGTCCACCGCCCACTTCTCGATCGACTTGAAGTGGGTGGTGGTAGAGATCGTCGTGTTGTTCGCCAAGGCCTTCGTCTCGCTGAGAAGACGCCCGCGAACGTCCCGGCCCCACACCGTGAAGTTGCCGGCCCACGTCGCCGCAGAGTCGGAGGTCGTGACCGTGAACGGCCGAGCCCCCACCATCACGCCGACACCGAGTTCGAGCCCGAGATCCTCGAGTAGGTTACCGGTCGCGCGCACGATGTGAATGGGCAGCGTCGCGCTGGTGAGCACCAGGTGGTCCGCGCCGTCAACCGTGGCCGTGATGCCGGTAAAGGCCGTGAGCTGCGTCGCCACCGCGGCCTTGTCCGCAGGAGCGGCAAGAGTGATGTGTTGCAGCACCCCGGACGCCCCGACCTTGACCCACAAGGTCTCGCCGTCGAGCGCCCCGCCGGCGCCGTACGTGAGCTCGTCGAGGTCACGAGTGCCCGTCACAACCAAGAACTCGGCGCCGTCGAAGTCGTCACCGGTGTACTCCACAGCCACATCGGAGCTCGCCACGCTCGTCTTGATGCCGTCGGTGTCAGCCGCTGGCGGCGAGTCCCAATGGTTGACCGCCAAGGCCGCTAGGCCGCCAAGAGCGGCCCCTACGTCCCTTCGAAGGTCCGCAACTTCACCAGCAACGCCGCCCTTGCCCTCAGTGAGGTGAGGCTTGAGCGGCCCCTTGTTCGAAAACAGTCCACTTCCAGATGCCATTGGAACCTCCTGAGGTGTGATGGCAACGTCTTGCCCCACGATCCTACCAGCGGGCAACACTCGATGGGAAGCGGGCACAAGAGTAGTGATGGGAAAGAAACCATGGTGGAAGCTCTCCCCCACCGAACAGCGGGAGGCCACAGCAGCGTGCAACGCGCTGCTGTGCGCGGTGGCAGACCCAAGGACCCCTGCCTCGCAGGTGGTCTTGCTCAAGAACGCGCTCGGCCAGATCGTCGGCCGGCGCGTGTACTTGAAGGTCTACCGCGACCCCGACGACAGCAGCGTCATCCTCGGCGCTGCTGACTACCCCGCCCGATAGAGCGCTCAGTCGCTCTTCTTTTTAGCCCCTGAGCGGGAGAAGCCAGCCTTCATGGCGCGCCACACGCCCTTGCCTCGGTTGCCCCGCTCGATGTCCTTGTGAGCGCGCACCCGCTCCTCCGCCGACTCCCCGGTGAGCCCGCCGCGAATGTTGGAGTAGAGCCGTGGATCCTGAATCTCTCTGCGGGACTGAGGGTGGGCAAGGATGGCTGCTCCGGTCAGGGCCAGTGGGACGGACGCGATCAGGCCAGCCTTCAACGCCTCCTTGCCTGCGTGGGGCAACTTTGGTGGGCGCAAGTTCCCAGGCAGGCTGTGCCCGTGCATCGCGTTACTAGTCCGAAGGCCCCAACTGCCGCAGGATCAACCGCGATCTTGAGCAGCCCCTCTTTCATCGCACTGTAGCTCATCCGACAGACTCCACGGGCAGGCCTACCACAGCCTCGACCCCGCCCATCCGAAGAAGATCGAGGGCCTCTGCTGCGACCCCGTCGTGCATCGAGTACGCTTTGGCGCACACGACACGCTTGATGCCGGCCGTAACGATTGCCTTCGCGCAGTCGTTGCACGGTGTGCTGGTGCAGTACAAGGTGCCGCCGCGCAGGTCCGCGCGCGAGCTCGCAATGGCGTTCATCTCCGCGTGCACCATGTACTTGTACTTGTACGGTCGGATGTTCGGGAGCAGCTCGTCGCTGTACCCGGGCGGGTAGCCGTTGTACCCCGTAGCCAAGACTCGATGTTCGACGTCAACGATGACACAGCCGACCTTGGTCTCCGCGTCGTGGCTACGGGCTGACACGGCCTCGGCGATGTTCAGGAAGTACTCGTCCCAAGATGGGCGGGTCACCGCCAGGCGATGAGGGGACTTCTCGGGCCGCCCCTTACCTTCTACCTTCGTGTCCACTTCGTCACCGTCCCAACTCATGCGGCACCGCCGGCCCCACCAGCAATCACGCCTGCGGCCATGTGCAAGGCAGGGTCCTTCATGTAGGTGAGGAGCCACCTGCCCATGTCGCGCTTGGCTGCCGCCACCTGGGCGTCGCTTGCGCCGGCGGCGCGCAGGTTGTCCACCGCCTTCATGCTGGCCATGCCCTCACTCAAAAGGGTCGGCAGATGCCCGATGCCCGACACCGCTGCGCCGGCGGCGGCACCCGCGAGAGGACTGCGCGTAGCCGCACCGGCAGCGTACCCGACCCCGGCCCCCACAATGGGGGCAAGACGGGAGCTCAGCCCCCGCACGTACGGGTTCTGCACAGTCCGCCCGATGAGCGACTCGTCGAACTGGGCGTGGCCCATCTCGTGCGCCAGCGTAGTGGGGTCTCTGCCCGAAGAGGTCATGACGATCTTGCCCTTGGGCAGCCTCTTCTTGAGGCTGGGGCCCAGCGCCTCCTCGAGTAGGTGGTGAGGCCCGAACACCCCGCCTCCCCAGTTCTCTCGCACTCGGCCCCTCGTCGGGTCCGTCATCACGTGCACGCCCTTGGGCGCCATCTTCGAGATGGCTTCGTGCATCTGCTGGTTCGTGGCCGCAATCTTCAGCAGCGATCGGGCGCACGATTCATAGACGGCGGGCTGCATGCTCGCAGTCTACTCGCCGAGGGGCAAAACAGACAAGTTGCTTCTTCTTTCATCTTCTGATAGATGAATAGACCATGTGGCACGAAAGAGTAATGGCGTTCGACACTGAAACCACAGGCTTCCGCAAGACCGACGAGATCGTCGAACTGTCTCTGGTCTTCTTCGAAGATGGGAGGGAAGTAGAAGTCTGGGACACCATGATCCGGCCAAAGCACGCCGACCCGAATGACCCACAGGTCCGAGAGGCCCTTGACATCAATCACCTGACGATGGAGAAGCTGGCCACCGCGTACCGCTTCGAGGAGATGGTAGAGGAGATCAGCGAGCAGCTCCTCCGCTACCCCGTGTGGGTCGCGCACAACTCCAGCTTCGATGAGCGGATGCTGCAGCAGGAGTTCGAGCGGCTGGGCTTCGAGATGCCAAAGCCCGACGCCATCCTGTGCACGATGACCATCGACCGCGTCCTGAACAAGTTCGCCCGTGGGGGCAAGCTCGGAGACGTGTGCAACCGCTGGGGAGTCGTCCTCGAGGACGCGCACGAGGCCACGGCCGACGCCCGGGCGTGCGGCGAGGTGCTCGTGAAGATGGTCAAGTCGGGGATGCTGCCGGACGAGCTCGAGAAGATTCTGCCGAAGCAGTTCGCTCAACAGCAGCAGAGCGAGGCGTACTTCAAGCGCCGCAGGCAAGGGGCGGCGGCGTAACGTGCTTCGGGGGCTCGACCCCTGGATGCCGGACGATCTCAAGCGGCCCCTCGTCGCTGACGAGACCGCTGAGCTCATCGTCCTGAAGAACGTCGTCGAGGTTCATGTCCTTGCCGTCCACTGTCACGACGGGGTGGATGAGCCGCAGAACCTGCGAGTAGTCCACGTGATGCCGGTTGTGGGCCAGGCCGAGGGGCTGAAGCACCGGTAGCCCGCCTGGGCTGTAGTAGCTGCCCTTCTCCACGTGCCAGCCGAAGTTCGCGCCCTTGTCGGGCTTGCCCTTGAGCCGGTTGGTCAACACCCAATCCTTGCCCACGGTAGACGTCAGCCCGCCGCGCCCCTTGGTCTTGGCACCGACCGCGCGGCTGTGCTGGTACATCCTCGAGGTGTCCGCCATGCGCGCGTCAGGCGTCTGCGTGCAGGGGGTGATGCGGACGGTGGCCTCTTGGTGGATGAGGTCTGCGATCTTGGTGGTCGGCAGCCGCAAGCCGAGGATGTCGGCGATGCGCTGCGCGCCGGTGTGCGTCACGTTGATGCGCAGGGAGTCTTCGGGCGTCCCCACCTGAAGCGCGTCAGCCGTGCACAAGATGATGGCGTTGTGCCCCTTGTGAGAGCTGCGAAACGCGCACCATTGAATGGGCAGGTACTCCCCGGCCTTCACCAGTTCGATGAGGGTCTCCTCTCGATCTTGGCCGGGCTTCTCGGGAAGGTTCAGAACGATCTTGGCAGCTTCCACGTCACACCTCCGGAGGCGTGTACACCTCGCTCCCGTAGCCGGCGATGACCCACTGGACCACCGCCGATGCGGACTTGTCGAGGGGGCCGATCTCATCCGGAAACGCCTCGGCCAAACGAGTCAGCTCCTCACGCAGAGGGCTGATCTCCTCTGACTCCCCCGGCCCGGAGTGGTTGTTGAGCACCACCATGATGCGGGCGGCGTACCCCATGTACTCTTCGGTCGGTGTTGCCATCAGTGCCTCATCTCGTCGCCGACATCCTTCAAGAACTCGGCAACCTTGTCGGGGTCGTCTTTGCCTTCGGCGTTGCCCTCGAGTTCGGTTATGATGGCCTCTCGTTTACCAGAGGCTTCCTCGTGGACTACGTTTTCCTGGCGCTCGCCTTTTGCAGCTTCCTCGCGCTTCTTGCGCTCCGCCTCTTCTTCGACGGCATCTTCAACCTCGCGGATCGAAGGTTTGACCGCCTGCTCCCTCCGCCAGAAGATGAGCATGGCGACCAGGGAAGCTAGGCCGCCGAAGACCCAACCTCCCCACTTCTTGAACCACGCCCATGCCCTAAAGAAGGTCATTCCTTCTTCTCTTCAAACGCCTGTGGGAACTTCTGCTTGATGATGCGCTTGACGATCCGGTAGATGACGCCTGAAGCAAGGCCAATCACCAGACCGTACACCCCTCGCCCGGTGCCGTTGGTGAGCACCTCCGGGTACGGGAACGCGGTCAGGAACACCCCGGCAAGCGCGCCGAGCGCCCCGGGGAAGAGGGTGAGGGTGAGCTTCCACCACTCCTGGTACTTCGCCTTCTTGTAGAAGAACTCCACGAGCCGACGCAGGATGAAGACGACCGCGTAGATGCCGCAGGCAAACAGTGCGGTCTGCCAACTGAGGAACGTGTCGAGTCCGAAGTCCATGATACCTCCTAGGTGAGCAGCTGGCCCATCCGCTCAACGTATACCACCTTGCCGGCCGGCGTACCGGCGATGCCGCCCTGCGCAGCCACGAACAACTTGAATGTTGCCGTCTGGTCGCCTCCAGACGCCGACAAGGCGTATTGTGGAGCGGGCGGGTCGGATGAGTCAGTGACGACCAACGTGCCGCTGGTACCCACAAACTCAATCTGGATACCCGGGCCGGCCATGTTGAAGTCGCCCCGCACCGTAACGTAGTGCACGGTACCATGAACCAACTTCGTGGCGTTGAGCTCCAACTGCAGGTACCACAGGGCCGTGCCACCGCCCCACGTGCCGTCCACCCGAATGTCTCTGTACGGCATGTCGGCGTTCGCGACTTCGACGGCCATGGTGTTTGCCGTGACGAACGACACCAGCTCCGTAGACCTGACCCACTGAGTTCTGTTGTCGAACGACGCGGCCCCCATGGAAAACAAGCCGTCCTCCATGTAGACGGGGGTGCCGCCGCTGCGCGACTTGATGTAGTCGACGTTCGCGCGATTGAAGAGGAGCTCTACACCGGGGCCGCCCCGCAGGTCGTGAGAGAACAGAACGTATGTCCCGGGCATGCTGCGCACTTCCGTCACGTCCAGTACGTCGACAAGCGCGGATGGAGTGTCGACCACGGCAGCGGTAAGCGTGTCCAACACGTCGACGAACGGTGCGGTCAACTTGGCCGTCGGCGGGGTCAATGTGAAGTCGCCATCGCACGTAATGCCAGTGCCCGACCTTGGGGCCAACCCGAGAGTGAACAGGCCGTCGGCGACCAACCCGAGCCCTGTGTCGAGGCGGATGTTCGAGTGCACGTCAATGGGGAGAGTCGGGTTCATGAAGTCGTAGCGACCGATGTCGTCGACGAACAGCCCGGGTGCCCAGACGTTGCCGTTGGGCATCAACATGCCCTTCGGTATGAGGGGAGTCTGGTCGCTGGCCGGGTCAACATTGAGGGCCCGACCGCCCCACCACAGCGAGGGGATCGCCTGCCCCTCTGTACCCCACACACTGAAAGGCATAGGCGGTAGCAGGGGGGTGGCCCCTGCCATGCCCATGAGAGGGGCCTGGAAGTACCCGGACCCGTACAGCTGCACAGCCGGCTGGTGGGAGAAGCCACCAACAAACGCCAGGTTCCACTCCATCTCCGACACGCCGTCGCTGGTGTAGTGGATGACGTTGTGCAGCCGGTAGGTGACGTCCGTGTCGAGAGAAGCCACCGTGACCTGATGGCCTGACAAGTGCCGCAGGTAACACTTTCGAGCATTCCCGGCGTTCAGCGCATAGATGACGTACACCCCGGTCTGAGTACCGGAAACGTTCCGAAGCTCGATCATGTCAACGCCGCAGCAGATGCCTGTCCGGCTGTCGACACCGACCGTCTTCCAGAAAAAGTCGGCAGAGTCCACGGTGAGCTCGAGCTCGGTGGTGGTGATGGACCCCGGCGGCGTCGTCCACGAAAGGGTCCCCGCCGCCCCGTCACTCACGCAGGTGTAAAGGAACGGTGCGTAGGAAGATCCGGACGTCATGCCGAGCATGGTCGTATGGAGGAACCCCGCCAGACCCCGAGCCCTTTGCGTAGCCGTGATGCCGGTGAACGTTCCTCGAGCGCCCACCATCACGAAGCCGGAAGAGCCTCCGTACTTGGGTGCCGCGTTCACGTCAAGGTTCACCGCGCGCCACATGGCGTCGAACTTGTCGAGGTAGTACTCGCCCGCAGCCTTGTGGCTGATGGACAAGGGGGCCGGGCCAGTACGTTCTAGCCAAGAGCCGCCCCCCGGGGTGTCGAGCGTCACGTCGGGGATGCCCCATTCGAGCGCGGCCAGGGACGTTTGCAACGCGGTCTCGTCCGTCAGGGCCTGCGTCGCTCGATTGTACCGAGAGTTGAAGCCCCCGAAAGCGACGTCGTAGATCGTCGTTTGCCACGGGTCGTTCCACTGCTGCCCGAGAGCTGCGGGGGCGTGCAGAAGCTTGAGGACTTGCTGCACGGCCGCGCCCACCGCCTCGGTGTTGAACACGGCCAGCCGGCTCAGATCGCCGCGGCCAAGCGCGCCGAGACTGTTCTTCTTTCCGTAGTAGATGCGGTAGACAGTGGCGGCGTCCCCGGTGACCGGGGCGCTCCACGTAATGTCGACGCCGGTGCCCGGGGAGAACCCGTTGATCAGGGACCCGGCCCCGATACCGGGTACGAGCCCCGAGGCCACGATGCGGTTGCCGGCTCCGTCGAGAACCGCAGCGTGGTTGCTGGCGTACACCAACGAGATGTGGTCCAGGTTGCCGGGGGACATAGGAGCGCCCAAGTAGACGGGGCCGGACACCGGCGGAATGGTGAACGTAGGGTGCGCGCCAACGGCGGGCGTCCAGTCGACGTACGACGGGATCGCCACGGCCCGATGCATGATGTTGTCGAGGTCGTCGATGCCCTCTGCCAACGCTCCGTGGGCCCGGTTGGCGTTGCCGTCGTACGCATCCTCTTTGTCCGCAACGAAGTGCGTGCCTGGATAGGGGTTTGGGGCGATCGGGGGAGCGTTCACCGGGGCCTGTGTGAGGCTCCCAGGGGTGTTGTTGATCCACTCGACGACACCGACCTGGGGGATGGGCCCGGAGAAGGCTGCGCGGACGTAGTCGTCGGAGTCGATGTCGGTGAGCCGGTAGATCGTCATTGCAACCTCAGATGCGGAACGTCCAATCGACCTGCAGGGCGATGGCGTTGGTCTTCACGATGGTGTTGAACTGGTCGTAGGCGACCAGGTTGTACGGGGGTGCGACCGGGTCAGGCTTCGTCAGTATGTAGTTCGGGTCCGGATCGTCGATGTACAGACCGATCTCCGAGAGAGGGACGTTGTCGAATGGAGGAACAGAGATCTCGGCCTCCGCGAACAAGCGGGTGTACTTCACGTGCCCTGGGCCTGTGCCGAGCAAAACTGGATTGGCTATCTGCCCCAGCCACTTCGGGCCCACTGCCGGCGGCGGCACGGGCTGACCGAGAAGGTCCAGCACGACCGGAATCTCGAGCTTGAAGACCAGCGGGTCGGTGTCCGTCTGCAAGAAGGACTGCGGTTGGTAGTGGCTGAGCGGCGGCACCAAGAACTCCGCGGCCGGATAGATCTGCTTGGAGCCACCGATGCCCAAGGCCATGTACCTGATGAGAGAGTGCCGACTGTTGTAGTACGGTACGGTGCCGCCCTGACACGGGTCGACGTACACGCCTTCCGGAGGCATCGGATCCGGCGCCTCTCGAAAGGACATCAGCTGACGAAGCCAGTCGCGCCCCGTGTTCAGGAAGATGTTGTGGCTCTCGTGGACGCGCACGAGCTTGCCGCGCTCTCGGGCCTCGATTCGAACGTTGACCTTGAGGTCGATGTCTTCGCTGAAGGGCATCAGATCACCTTGATGGATGCGTACCCAGTATACGGGGGCGGGGGCGGATTCAAAACCTGCCCGAAGCTCCAGCCGGGTAGGCCGCTGCCGGGAGGCACGCTCAGAGTGGGGTTGCCCAGGTCCAGCACGATGGTGCTCGTGACCGGGTCCACGTAAGCCGGGTACACCGGCAGGCCGTAGGAAAAGATGGTGTTGTACTGCACCATCATGGGCGAGGCCCACGCCATGTAGTGCGTGAGCTGGATCTCGTCGTCAGGGCACAGGTCTTGATAGCCGTAGCCCCACATCAGATCGGGGTTCTCGTACAGATACTTGCCGAAGAGCAGACCCTCGACGTTGGTCCAGTTCGGGTTACCCGTGCCGACGCCGCTGGGGGAGAGGCGCACCTGAACCGTGTCACCAGAATTGATGGTGAGGGACGCCGGCAGGACGTGGCGCAGCTCGAAGAAGTCGTTGCCGCCGTGCGGGTTGGTCTGCCAGATGACCGTGAACGGAAGGGTGAGCACGACGAAGCTGTTGACCAGAATGTCGAGGTCGTACGTGGGCGTCGCCTCGGCCGCCCCATCGAGCTCGAAGTACAACCTGATGGCCTCGAGCTCGAAGTCCCAGGACTCGAGGGGCACAGGGTTCGGGTCCAGGAACTGCGGCCACACGATGGGGGCGTGGAAGCCTCCTGCCTTGTCCAGCCCCGCCATACCGACGTCATGCTGCTCGTGCGTCGTGTACTCCGACTCCCAGCTCGAGTACCAAGGGGCCGGAGGCCAAGGCTGGTTCTCGTGATGAGTGAAGGTGTCCACGCCGGGCACCGGGGGTGCCGTCAACAGATCAGGCCGTCCATCCGGAGGCGGGAAGATGGTGACCACGCCGGGATCGCCCTCATTCCAGATGTTGGCCGACCCCCACAAGTCGAAGCATGGGCCGTCGTGCAGCCCGAGCTTGACCGTCAGGGCCATGATGTCCGTAATGTCGATGTCGTCGGGCCCGACCTCGTACCGAACCGCAGTAAGGGGATAGGTACGCATGGGCTTGACCGCCAGCGCCAGCTTGCGCGCCGCCACGGCGCCGGCCAAAGAGAAGGCAGGGCTCTCGATGCGTACGAAGAACTTGTGGAACTTCTCGATCTCCCGAAACACGCCCTGACTGATGAGGACCGACATCCACTGCGGGTTGTTCAGGTAGTCATAGACGACCACGCCCGTGGACAGCGGAGCGAACTTCTGGATCGAGTCGCCCTCCACGTACTCGACCCCCGTCTCCGGGTTGATCTCCAAGTCCAGCCCATCTTGGTAGGTGTAGGATCGGACGATGCCCGTCTCCTCCTTGTCCCGAATCAAGACGCGCGTGCCGGCCGCGGAGAAGTTGGGCCTGATCTCCTCTATCAGCCCATCTTCTTCCGAGAACGGCAGACCAAGAAGAATCTGCGTTCCGATGCGCAGATTGTACGGCGTGGGCGCGTGGAAGAAGACGTACCAGAGCCCTTGAACTGCCGACAGATAGTCCAAGTCTCCGGGGGAGGCCGCTTGGATCTTCTCGAGGTCGTCGAGGGTGAAGTCCGCAGCGACGCCGAAGTTCGACTCGATGACCTGGCGGTTGTCGATGTACGTGAACTCAGCCCACAACCTCGCCGGCGGGGTCGGGTCGTCGACGATGATGATGGGGACCGTTGACCCGGGCTCCTCGTGCACGAACACGCTGTCGAAGCGCAGGCACTTACGGTCACGGAACATGTCGATGAAGAAGTCGACGTTGCGCTGAAGTACCTGGTCTTCGGGCGGGTCCTTGAGGATGACCTGCAGGTACGGCACGTCCAGGATGCGGTCGTTGATCGGCGTGTACTTCCGCCGGAAGACCGCGATGAAGTGCAGCGTGTACAGGTCGTTGTCGGTGTACGGCAGGTACTCCGTGGGGTCCAAGGCGACGCCGCCCGGCTTCTCCGGAGCCGCACCGAGCACGTCGACCTGCAGGTACAACACCTCACCCGTCTCGTTGTTCAGCACCTCGACGAAGGCATTGTCGCCGGCGACCACCAGCCCGCTCCAGAAGTCGATCTGGGAGCTCGTGGTCGGCCGTGCGATGGTCCAGTCCGGCAGAGAAGGGATGGGCGGGTTGTTGTAAATGGCATCGTACAGAGTCAGACGCGTCACGCCGCCGACGACCGAGGTCTTCTTGATTCGGTAGCCCACGCCCTCGAGGATGAGCCAGTCGTGCTCTTGGATGTCCTCGCCGCTGTAGTCCGCGTCCAAGTCGTAGGTCACACCGCCCAACGGAGGAGGCTGCACTACGCCGCCGGCGCCCGTCAGGAAGCCGGTCGTGTTGTCCATCTTCTTGACTTCGGTCAGGTCGTAGAAGGGCTCCTGAATGAGCAGGTCGTAGTAGAGCCACTTGCGAACCATCGAGCGCTGGATGTCTCGCAGGCTCTTGTTGTAGTCCACCTGCCACAAAGTGAGCAGCTGACCAGCGGCGATCTGCGTGATCGCGCTCCACACGGTCTCGATCACTTCTCTTTCTTCTACCAGTGACCAGAAGTCGGACAGGTTGGTCCAGATGAACCCCACGTTCGGCGTGCAGCCCCGGGGCATGGGGGACTCGCGGACGGCGACCACCGTCACGTCCGGCTCCGAGAAGATGCCGCCGTCGCTGACCATGAGCTCGAAACGGTAGAAGCCCGGGGCGTCCGGGTAGAAGTGCGGAGTCGGGCTCGAGGGGTCGTCGAGGATGGACTGCTTGAGCACCTTGAAGTACTTGGCGCTCCAGTTGTCCTCGAGGAACTCGCCGCTGATGGTGATCTCCGTCGCGTTGACGGCGATGATGTCGTAGGCGATGCCCTCGATGAGAAGCACGTCCCCTGAACCGATCCCAATCGGCAGCCCCTTGCTCAGGAACTCGTCGTCCATGAGCGTGGTGCTCAGGATGTTCGTGAAGCCGGTAGGGATAGCAAGTGGCTGGGTGCTTCCGTCCAGACCCTCGAACACGTACTGGCTGGCCACGGGGCCGTCCGTCAGCCGCCAGTAGTAGATGAGCGGGGAGCCTTCAGGGTCGTAGCTGCCGGTGCCGTCGAGCTCGCCGAGGGTGCAGAGCTTGATCTCCTGCTCCTCGCCGGCGTCCGCAATCGGCGGCATGTTCGGGGCCATGAACGCGGGAGCCAGACAGATGGAGTCGAGGCAGATGTGCACCTCGTGCCCGGCGCTGCCGCGCACGCTGACGGTCGTCGCTTCCGTGTGGCTGCCGACCTGCCCTGGCAGCGGCACGATGGCCCGCAAAGCGTGGGTGCCTCCGGGCTGTAGAAGGTCGTCCGTCTTCGTGATGTAGATGAAGACGGCCTGCGTCGTGTCGTTGACCGAGATGCGGAAGGTGTAGAAAACACCTTCCTCAAGGTGGAACCCGTTGAGCTGCGCGGGGGTCAGAATGCCGATGGGCTGCTCGCCCACGCGTGGCCCCCATCCAATCTGCGTCTGCGACACGTAGATGCCGACCGAGTTGCCGTCCTCGTCCCACACACCAAACCAAACGTGCTCAACGCTGTTCTCCACTTCCGTGGGGAGGGAGACGAGCTCGGCCGTGAGCTCGAGCGTCCAGCTTGGGGGCGTGCCCGCCGGCGCCGGAGAGTTCGGGTCCGGAACGTGCTCGATCGTGAGCACCGTGGGGATCGCCACGCCGGAAGGGCCGGCAATGCTCCACATGCACAGGTCTTGATCAGGTAGCTTCGTTCCGAAGTCGCCAGAGATGGACACCGGCAGGTACGCCAGGATGTCCTCCATCTCGCCGCACGGCCCCACACAGTACGTCGTGAAGGGCTCGTGGAACGGGATGTTGCCCCCAGGAAGACTACCCCAAGGGGTCCAGCCCCATGCCTGGGTACTCCAGCCTGGAGGCGTGCACGCCATCTACTACTCCTTGGGGGCCGACGGCGGCTGCTGGGGCTCGACTTCCGTGAAGGTGCCCCTGTCGAAGTTGTAGCTGTAGTTCTTGGTCTCGGGATCGAGCTCGTACTTGTCGAGCATCGACTTGACCTTCTCGGTGAGCTCGCCATCGAGCTGCAAGAGCTTGGCGACCTGCTGGTTGTGGATCGTCTTGGCCTGCTCGTACTGAACGGCCGCTCTCACGACAACTTCACGCTGCTCGTCGAGCGCCTTTTTCATCTCGTCGACGGCCTTCTTGTCTTTCGGTGTGACCTTCTTCCCGCCGGACGGGAGAGGGGTACCGGGACTCGCAGCCTTCTTCGCGGTCTTTTGCGCCATGGTCTTCCTTACACTGCTCTTCTTCTGCGCCATGTGTTCTTCCTCCTGCCGGAAAGTTACTTCCAAACAGAAGGAAGTACAAGACTAGACGTCGTCGGCCCCGCTGAAGAAGTCCTCGGTCTTGAGCTTCGCGTACATGACGTCTCGGAACTCACCCGCCGCAAGGGCCGTCCCGAAGTCGGCACCATCGAGCACGATCCGCTGAACGGCGTCAAAGCCGACGACTTCGTCGGCCATCACGACCTCCCTCTTGCCGCCCGTACGCGCGGCCTGCGACACGTAGGCCATCAGCCTGGCGTACACCTTGCGCTCCACCATGTCGATCGTCATGACCGGGTTGATCCGCCAATACTCCACGCTGACTCCAGAGGGGGTCTCTTTTGCGATCTGAAGTGCCATATCACGTTCCTTTCAGCAGAGCCACCTCTGCTTGAAGCTCTTTCACCATCGTGGATAGTTCTTGTACTGACTTGATCAATGGGGCTACAAACTGGTTGTAGTCCAGCCCCCAGATCTCACCTTCGTCGAAGTATACGCTACGCGCTCCAACCCCGGCTTCCTCCACCGCAAGCTTTACTTCTTGGGCAATGAGTCCAAACCGCTTCCGCTTTTCGTATTCAGTTGTGCCTGTTTTCATGCGGAAGGATACGGGTCGAAGCTTTTGGATGAGTGATAGTCCCTCATCGGAGGAAAGCGATTCGATGTCTTGTTTCAGCGACACGTCTGAATAGCTTTGGTAGCTGTTTGCGTACAGGATGTACTGGTAGAAGGCATCCCCGAACTGTGCCGTCCGACTGGCATACGTGTTGGTACCATTGCCGAATTGCATGCTCCCTGGCTGGCTGGTCGTGACCCTCGCGTTGTACCCCACAGCCACTTGTAGGCTCGCCGTAGCATTGACGGCGGTATTGGACCCAACGCATACGTTCTGATACCCAGAAGTGATCGAGGAGCCAGCCTGAAACCCCAACAGGGTGTTGTCGTCGCCATTAGTTGTAAGCGACGCACCGGCCTGGTAGCCGAGCAGGGTCATGTTCAGGGCGGCACCGGAAGAAGCAGTCCCGCTTCCGAGCGCAGTACCGTATGGCGATGCGGACTGGGTGTAACCGGTAAGCGACGTGCCTCCCGCCGCAAACGTGTACCAGCTGGTACCGTCGTTCGACCATTCGACGGCCGATCCCGACCACCGGAAACCAGGCTGAGTAGCGCCTGTGCTGTTCTGGAAGTAGAGGTACTTTGCGGCAGTGGATTCGTTGCCGACCCGTAGGTTGCCTCGAACGTAGGTGTCGGTCACGGATGTGTTGCCGAGCACCGTTGTGTTCGACCCCTTGCCTGTCACAGCGTAGCCGATTGCGATCTCGTTCGTGTCAGTGCTTGCGGATACGTCTGCGTTGTACCCTACGCAAACGTTATTCTCGCCGCTCGTGATGGAGTCTCCACTCGCAGTCCCCACGGCAGTGTTGCCCCCACCTGTCACGTTGTACAGGGACTGGAAGCCAACTGCCGTATTGTTGTTGGCGGTCAACGCCCCACTGCCGATTGCCTCTGCACCAAGTGCCGTGTTGTAATCGGCAGCATCCCCAATGTTGAGGCCTGACTGATAGCCAATCGCGGTGTTGCTGATCGCCTGCGTGTCCGTGGTGTTGATTGTGAGGGCTTCGAGGGACTGATACCCGACTGCCGTGTTCCGTCCGCAGCCACCGCTCCCAATGCCGCGTACGTTGTAAAGCGCATGGTAGCCGACACCTACGTTCCCCTCACAGTTGAAGTTGCTGTCCAGCCCCGCGCCCCACCCGATGTACACTTGGTAGTTATCGGTGGTGTTTGAGTACCCAGCCATCCTCCCAAGGGCGATGTTGCCTGTTGCTACCGTGCTGTACAAGGCCCGATAGCCAAACGCGATGTTGTCGTTGGCAGCGCTTGTTGTGTTGCTCCTGAGGGACTCGTACCCGATGGATATGTTGTTGGAGCTTGTGCCAGTGCGCGCATACCGTTGTGAGTTGTACCCTATGGCGACGTTATTGTCGCCGGTGACACTTTCTCCAGTGCGTTCTCCAATGTACACACAGTCCGAGCCGCTGCCCCCACTTCCGGCCTGCCTCCCCAGAGCGACTCCATTCAAGAACGACGTTCGATTGTATGCCGCATACGAGCCAACGGCGACTCCGTAGCTGGTGGTGATGCTGGCTCCTGCGTACGCCCCAACGGCGACGTTTTCGGTGCCACCGTTGGCCCCACTCATCGCGTTCGACCCAATCGCAACGTTGCCGCTATAGGTCGTATTCGACCCTAACGCTGAGTTGCCGATGGCTACTGAGTTCGATGCACTGGTGGAAACGTCCATTGCCTGGTAGCCAAGCGCCACGTTCCTATCACCGGAACTCAAGATGGCTAATGTCCTGTACCCGATGCCGACGTTGAACCCCGCATAACTCGCTCCACTCATCTCCAAAGCGGTGTACCCGATGCCAACGTTATAGCCACCGTTAGCGTTGCGCCCGGCATACTGCCCTATGTAAACCGTTCCGTAACCGTTAGAGTTGCGGCCAGCTTGACGGCCTATTGCAACCACGTCGTTGTTGGTCGCCGTTGCAGCGTAGAGGGCCTGATCGCCTATGGCAACCGAGTAACTCCCTATCTGATATCCTGCCTGATACCCGATGGCGATGGCGTTGCCGCCACCCACCGTCGCACCAGCCTGGTATCCAATTATCGTGCAATACGATTCCGTGTCCAGACCAGCACCGGCCTGGTACCCAACCACTATGTTGTGGCCGTTGGATGAGCTATAGTTCGCCGCTGCCCCAGAACCGATAATGATGTTCTGGTCTGATGTACCGGTGTTGGCAGCAAACGCCCCCTTACCGATGATGACGTTGTCTTCAGCAGATCCTGCTGTTAGTGCAGCAGCACCGGACCCGATGATCACCGAGTTGATGCCAGTTGTCATCGCCTTTCCGGCTCGATAGCCGATAATGACGTTGTCGGCCCCAGTCAAAGCAGCGCCAGCTTCAAAGCCTACGAGGACGGAGTTTGCGTGGGCGCCGGCAGCAGCGGTACCAGAGCCAAGAGCCGTAGAATAGTTGGCAGCGGCCTCCGTGTAGCCAATCAAGGAGGATCCGGCGGTAGCGATGGAGTACCAATTGGTGCCGTCGTTGGTAATCTCCATGGTCTGGGTGCCGGTCTGGCCCCATCGAATGCCGACGTTGGCACCGGTGCCCCGCACGAACCACAAGGTGACGTCCTGGTCGGCTCCGGAGTACCCAGAGTTGATGACCGGGGCGTTGCCCACAAGCTTCACCTGCCCGCTGTTCGGGGTGATGGTGATGTCCGTTTGGGTCGACTGGATGCCCTCGGCAACGAGCAGCGTGTCTCCATCGTTGATGGTTGCGAACGCCCCGATCGGAGAGCCGCCAGTACTGTTGTTGATGGTGATCGCGCGCTCGAGAGCCATCTTCTCTATCTCCTACTCGTCCGAAGACGTGGCGGGCGGCGGAGCTGTCACACCCCGCCGCCCAGGTCAGCCCGCTACTTACGCAGCAAGGAAGACCGGGTCGCCGATGTTGATGGCGACCGTGGTGGGGGAGGTCAGGTAACCGACCCTCGTGCGGTAGATGTTTGCGCCCGTGGGGGCAGTCAACGTGACCTGACCGGCCGTGGCGGAAGCGTACACCGGCTTGCCGACGTCCGCTGCCGTGGGAGCC
>Ga0180432_10000918_pt1 | contig 47434 bp, 40 predicted proteins | sample SS_ome_10_FD_132414 | JGI IMG/M metagenome (GOLD analysis project Ga0180432, IMG submission 132414) | Hypersaline lake sediment archaeal communities from the Salton Sea, California, USA - SS_1_MS_2 metaG | ecosystem: Environmental > Aquatic > Non-marine Saline and Alkaline > Hypersaline >...
GATTCCAGGTAAAATGACGATGTCTTCAAATAGCGCTATATCTTTTTCAATTAATGAAAGTTTCTTTTTAGTTTGTTTGGAATCGGTGATTCGGGACAAAGCTTCTCTTTCAGTAATTAAATCTTTTTTAATATCAAATAATTTCTTGTATCCTTCGATGGAATTATGGTCGGTTATTGCGATGATTTTTAATTCCTTAGATTTTGCCTCACGTAAAATATTCAGGTAGCTTTCTTGAGATTTTTCGGCTTGATAGCAGGTTGATTCTGGGGTATGAATATGCAAATCTATTTTAACAAAATCTTCTTCCATTCCATCACCTTAAATCTGTTATTGAATCATAAAAATTACTGAATTTATCAGTTTCAAAATTCCACATTTTTAACACTATAAATATCCATCTTGATCGAAATCGTAAAGCCCAACAAGTATTATTCGTAATTCTGCAATTCCACATATGCCACTTTAAAAAGGCTTCAAGCTAGCACATATTGATTGTTAATTGTTGCTACTTTTCTTGCCGTTATTATACGCTCTTACATATCCCAAACACAACCCGGAAAGCAGGGCGGGCTCTCGCCCACCGATAGGAATTACCACTTTGCAGCGTATTGAAGGACTGGAAACCCGCCCTGCGGAGGTATTCAGGGAACCGGCCCGAACCCCAGTTTCTCCAGCCACTGGGGCTTATCCCCCAGCGCCACCCGGGCAATGACCCTGAAATCGGCGATCCACTGATCCAGTTCATCCAGTTTGTCATCGCGCTCCCTGGTGATGAAGTTCTCCCTCGGAAGCCTTTAAAACGAGTGCATCCGACCATCTCGTTATGCTATAATTCTCTTTTGGGGGCAAGGCCCTGGCCTTGCCCCTTACAATGGAATATCCAGGTTATCCCATTCGCATTTTCCTGAATTTTTCAGGAGGGAGGACAGTCCGTGAGCATAAAGACAAAACTGGTCAAGATTGTCGGGGAAAAAGGTGTTATCGATGATCCATCCAAGATGAAAGCCTATATCGAAGGTAACAATCTCGATCCCTCGCGAGCGCCAAACTACGTTGTTAAGGTAAAGAGCGCAGCCGAAGTTCAAAAGCTGGTTGAACTCGCCAACAAGGAAGGTTTTCCTTTAGTACCCTGTAGTTCCGGTATTCATTTCAACGGAAACGCGGTAGCTAATCAGGGAGGCATAATAGTTGACCTGAGCCCAATGAAGAAGGTTGTGGAATTCGATGAGCGCAACCGCAAGGTCTTGATTGAGCCCGGCGTAACTTTCAAGGAACTGGGCGCCAGGTTAAAGAAAAAGCAGGCAATGACCATGAACCCCCTCTTGCCCCACGCCAGAAGCGCTGTGGTGACATCATGCCTGGAACGGCAACCGGCTTTGAATCCCCAGTTCGAATATGGCGAACCTGTCTCCTCGATGGAGATGGTCTGGCCAACCGGAGAGTTGTTCCGAACCGGTACTGCCAGTTCAGTCGGATACCCCAAGAACTTTGCTGACGGCGGATATCCCTACGGCCCCGGCCCGATCGATCCCATCCGGTTGCTTCAGGGTGCTCAGGGCACTATGGGGGTCGTCACCTGGGCCAATATCAAAACCGAGTATTTGCCGCCGGTCAACAAATCGTTCTTCATCGGTTTTAACAGCATGGAAACCATGGTTGAAGCCATTTACGCCATCCAGCGCAGAAGGATCGGGCACGAATGTCTGGCTCTGGATAACTTGAACCTGTCAACTATTCTCGCTAAGAATATGAACAATGATTTTCCAAAGCTGCAGAAGGCTTTACCCCCATGGGGAGTGATCCTCATCCTCGGTGGAGGCAGATGGTTCCCCGAAGAGAAGATCGCCTTTCAGGAAGAGGCTCTGCGTGAATTGCAGGCCAATGTCTTCCCGGATTCGCCGCTGGCGGAAGTGATCCCCGAGTACGGTTCCACCCGAACCCTGCCGGATCTGCTGCGCAATCCGTGGCCGGAAAATGAAATCTACTGGAAATGGCGAAATCTGGGCGCCTGCCAGGATATGTTCTTTATCACCACACTGGATAGAGCCCCTCTGTGCGTAGATGTCATCAACCTGGCTGCAGAGGCGTGCGGATTCGATACTGCCGATCTTGGCATGTACATCCAGCCAATCGAAAATGCCTCGGCAGCGCATGTGGAATTCAACTTCTACTACAACCCGGATGATGCCGAGGAAGTAGCCATGGTCAGGACAGCCTATACCGCGGCCATCGAAGAAGCGCTCAAGCTGGAAGCGCACTTCTCTCGGCCATACGGAAAGATCATGTCCTCTCTGGTCTATGAGAAAGCGGGAAGCTACACTCAATTGCTCAAGCAGACCAAGGATATCTTCGATCCCAATCACATTCTGAATCCGGGGAAGCTCTGCTTCTAAGGAGGTATAATTCACATGGCCAGAGCGAAATCAGTGAAAACCAAAACAAAAAAACCAACTGCCCAAAAAGCAGTTGCCAGCAAGGCAACCAAAGCCAAAACCACCATCCCTCAACTGGAAGATTACCACTGGGATGCGCTCAACTGTTGCGGATGCAAGGGCTGCATCTGGGTTGACCACGTCTACTGTACCGGAGTTAAATACGGGCAGCGATGTCCCAGCGTTCATGAGTATGAACTCGATACCTACTCCGCTATCGGGCGCAACAAGCTTGCCCTGGGATTGCTGGACGGCACATTCGAGTTCAACGAAACAACCCTTGATATCATCTACAAATGCTGCCTGTGCGGAGCCTGCGATGTAGGGTGCAAACGAAACCTGGATCTCGATCCCGGAATGGTCCTGGAAACCCTCCGTATACGTGCAGTGGAGGAGGGGAAGGCCCCACTTCCGGCACACAAGAAAGTCACCGACAAGATTACCAGTAGCGGCAATCGTTACGGTTCTTCAGCCGGAAGCCGGGCCAACTGGTTGCCCAAGGGCATCAAAACATCCAAAAACCCGGAGATGGTCTATTTCGTCGGATGCAACAGTTCCTATAAAGATAAGAATATCGCAGTAGCTACCGCGGGAATTCTGGATGCCGCCAAAGTGAAATGGGCGCTGTTCCCTGAAGAGGCCTGTTGCGGTCATCCCTATTATGTGGCCGGAATGGCTGATGAGACTCTCAAACAGGCCAAACGCAACATTGCCGCGCTTAAGAAATCCGGAGCCAAAACCATCGTTACCAGTTGCGCCGAATGCTACAAAACCTGGAAAGTTGATTATCCCAAACTGATGGACAAACCCACCGAGAAGATGGGATACAACGTGATTCATATAACCGAGTTAGCCGCTGAGAAGATCGCTGCGGGCAAGCTCAAACCCACACATTCTATCAACTTGAAAATCGCCTATCATGATCCCTGCAACCTGGCACGGCTCAGCGATGACTGGGTTCCCTGGCACGGAACACGTGGTAAGTGGGGCGTTACCGAACCACCGAAGCAATATCGCCGGGGATCGGATGTGCCCTACCAGCCGGCCCGCGATATTCTCAATGCAATTCCGGGATTGGAACTTACCGAGTTCTTCAGAATTAAAGAGAACGCCATGTGCTGTGGAGCCGGCGGAGGAGTAGCAGAGGCTTACCCTGAAATGGCCCGCAACACCGCCGATCATCGGCTGGAAGAAGCGCAGGATATCGGAGCCGAAGCAATCGCCAGCGCCTGTCCGTACTGCAATGACAACCTCTCTTATGCAGCCGCTGATCGAGACCGGCCAATTGGGGTCTACGATGTAACCGAGTTGCTCTACGCATCACTCACAGGAAGGGGGATATAATGATTCCTCAAGAAGCATATGAAGCCATAGAACAGGTAGTCGGCTCGAAATACATCTCCCAGGAACCGGAGGTCTGCCGGGCCTATACACTCAAAGACCGGGGATTCCATACCTCTGAAGCCCGGGTTTTAGGAAAGGACCCCGTGTGTGTTGTGCTGCCCGGGACTACTGAAGAAGTACAGCAGATCGTAAAAATAGCCAATCGATACAAGATCGGTTACACTCCGTCAAGCACCCTGTGGTTCCCACAGGCAGGCCCCCGATTTGATGACTGTCTGTTCCTCGATCTCAAACGCTTCACCTCGCTGGAGATTGATCCCAAAAACATGAATGCCACCTGCGGCACTGGCGTCATTTTCGCTCAGCTTCAGGCCGAGGCATTGCAATACGGTCTATATACTATGACGCCAGGGGGTGGCTCACAGGTGGGTGTGGTTCCCAACCACCTGATCTGGAGCTTCTCGCCCCTGACCTACCGCGTAGGCATGGCCAATCGCCGTATCATGGGATGTGAGTGGATTCTTCCCAGCGGCGAAGTTGTGCGCTTAGGCTCGCTGGCCAGCGGTGACGATCCATTCTGGGGTGAAGGAATCGGGCCTGATCTGCGTGGTATCTTAAGGGGAAGCATCGGATGGTTTGGTTCGCTGGGAATTGTTACTAAAATGTGCGTCAAGCTGTTCCCGTTTCATCACGAACCGCTCCCTCCAACAGGCATCACCCCTAACACATTCCTGAAATTCCCGGAGCATCGGATGAAGTGGTACAATTTCACCTGCCCTTCAAAGGAAGCTTTGATTGAGTTCATGTACGATCTGGGCCATGCTGAGATTGCGGCTGCGGCCACTCGTGTTCCGGTAGCCTGGCGATACATTGCCAAGGCAGAATCGAAAGAGGATTTCTGGGAAAGATGGAATCAGTCGGAAGGCAAGCACGAAGAAGTGACTGGCTCACACGTTTTGCGCGTGTTGCTCATCGGTTACACATCAGCCAAACAACTTGAGTACGAAGAGAAAGTGCTGATGGCCATCGCCGAGTCACGGGGGGCAACGCACCGGCGCACCTTCCAGGGTGACCAGTCATGGATGCAGAGTGCCGATTCCGTATCAATGTGGTGGCTCACCGGCGCGTTCATGTCTGTCACCGGACAAGTGGATACTATCGACTGCGGCATAAAAACTGGTATGGAGTTCGCTAAGTTGAAAGCCAAATATACCTTGCCCATCATGCCGGACTACGGCGATCAGGGATGGTTCCAGTCCAACGATTTCGGGCACAGCGGATATTTGGAATTTTTGAATTACTGGGATCCGAACGATACCGATAAGATGATTCACCGTATGGATGAATACTATCAGATTGCCGGGCCCAAACTGCTCATTAAGAGTGGCGCTTTGAGCTTCTTCATTCAGACCGATAGCCCGCTCACACTGGATGGGCCAAACTATGGGCCAAATTACGATAAGTTCGCCAGAAAAGTGAAGGATGCTCTTGACCCGCAGTACAACTGCAATCCGCCCGGAATTCTTGATGTTATTGACGAAGTGGTGGATAAAGCACCGTGGCTTAAGAAGAAAAAGGATTGGGATTAGAAATCCCCCTGTGTCCCCCTTAAAAAGGGGGATTGAATATCCCTCTCCCTTGAGGGAGAGGTTAGGTGAGGGTGATAAACACAAAGGAGATTACTAATGACTGAACCGTTTAAACGAGTAGATTACGAGGAAATCGCGCCGCGGCTGGGCTCCAGCTGCATGCCCGAAGACCTGCCCTATTTCACCGACGAAGAAAATGCCTTCCGAATGGAAGTGCGTGATTTTGCTATCAAGGAAGTCCTGCCGCACGTCGATGAGATTGATAGGATGCAGGATAAGAAACGAACCGTCGAGATCGGAAAGAAAGCGGCGGCAGCAGGTTATTCCAACCAGATGATCCCTAAAGAGTGGGGTGGCGGCGGGCGCGACTGCACCGCCGAACTGATCGCGATGGAAGAGCTGGCAGCACCCGGCTGGGTAGCTCAGTCATACATTGTTCCCACTTGCACCTTTTTGGCGATGCCTATCTACATGCACGGCACCGAAGAACAAAAGAAAAATGTCATGATGGGATTGCTCAAGGGCGAGTATGTCGGCGGCATGGGCATGACCGAACCGTCAGCCGGTTCGAACGTGGGCGGAACCGAGACCACCGCCGTGAGAGATGGCGATGACTGGATTCTTAACGGGCAGAAGCGATTCATCGGAAACGGGAGTCAAGCTGATTATCTCCTGATGTATGCATTGACCGATCCTGAAGCTAAAACCAGCAAAAAACTGACATCATTCATACTTGATACCAAAACGCCCGGCTTCTCAGTGGTGAAGGATTATGATCTGATGGGTGTGGGTGGGATGGCACTTTCCTGGCTGAAACTGGAAAACGTGCGGATTCCGGATTCCATGCGCCTTGGTGAACAGGGGCAGGGATTCGAGGTCGCCATGAACGAACTCGATCCCGAACGTGCAGCAGCCGGTGGACTCTTCATTGGCCCGATGCGAACCGCCTATGAGATTGCAGCCAAGTACTGTACTGAGCGTGAGCAATTCGGCACTACTATCGGCAGGCATCAGGCTATCGGTTTCCGGCTGGCGGATATGTTCATCAAAATAGAGACATCGCGACTTCTGGCATGGCGCTGTGCCAAAACAGTAGACATGCACAAACCTGCCACCAAGGAATCGTCAGCTTTGAAGTTGTACTCCAGTGAGTGTTGCGTGGATGTCCTGGGAGAAGCTCTTCAGATTATCGGTGGCATAGCCTACACCAAGGATTACCCGATCGAACGATTTATTCGGGATGCAAGGGTTTACACTCTGTTCGGCGGCACCAGCGAGATGCAGCGAATGATTATTTCACGCACTATCTTAGGACAGGCTGCCAGGTGGATGAGATAATAGTTGTCAGTTATCGGTTATCAGTGGCCAGTTTCGGTTAGATAACCGACAGCCAAAAACTGAAAACCGAATGTAATTAAGGAGGAAAAAATGTCAGATGTACCATGTAAGGAAGTAGGCGCGATCGATGTGATGCAATATCCGTTCACGCCCGAGCAGATCGAGAGATTCTACGGCTCATACGAGATGAACTTGATGATCAACTCACTCCTCAAACACGTACCCAAAGAAGGTTACACTCAGGGAGACTGTTCGGTTGAAGAATTCATCAAGCGGATGGATGAGCAGGGCGTGGCCAAGGTGTTCGTTTGTGGCTGCAAATTCTATTCGTACACCAAGCGTGAGCCGGGCCTGATGTGGACCAATGAAGAAGTTTACGATATTGTTAAAGGGCATCAGGACAGGTTAGTTGGGATTGCTGGATATGATCCCTTCAACATCGGCAAGAGCCTGGAAGAACTGGATGTAGCTGTCAAAGAATGGGGATTTAAAGGCGTCTACGGGCACTTTATGACCTTTGGTCTGGCCCCGAACGACAAGAAGATGTACCCTCTCTATGCCAAAGCCGGTGAACTGGGTGTCCCTGTTGCCATGCAGCTCGGTCACGGGATGGAACTATATCCTAATGAGCCGGGGCGGCCTATTTATCTTGACGAAGTGGCCCTCGATTTTCCCGAAACCAACTTCATAGGTTCGCATACTGGCTGGCCATGGACCGAGGAAATGGAGGCTATGGCCTGGAAGCATCCTAACGTTTACGTGGATATCGCCGGTCATAACCCGCAATACCTTGCGCCGAATATCGTGAACTTCATGAATACACGCGGCCGGGATAAGACCCTGTTCGGTTCCAATGGATGGCCCTGGGCAACGCTCTTTGTCCAGCTTGATAACATGGGACTCAAAGACAAGAGCATCCAGATGCTACTGCGCGACAATGCTGTTAAGCTGTATAAGCTCGACGTATAGTTAATATCGAGCCATTAATAAAATTTTCTTGTACTGCGTCCATTTAATATGGTTGCGGTCTTGGTGTTCAAGTAATTCTCCCTCCCCTGGCGGGAGGGAGTTAGAGGGAGGGGGGGATCATTGTCACCCTCACCCAACCTCTCCCTCAAGGGAGAGGAGTTTTTCTGGTGGAGGTCAAAATGGCACAAGCGCTCGATGGAGTTAAGGTGCTCGATTTTTCCAGCTATTTTGCCGGACCGTATTGCGGGTTGCTGCTGGCAATGAATGGTGCAGATGTGACTCGCGTGGAAAAAGTCGGTGGTTCTGAGGATAGGAAATTCGGTCCATTCGCTCCCAACGGCGATGCCATTTTTTCATCCATAATTTTAACCGCTCAAAAGAAATGCATCACTCTTAATATGCGAACGGACAAAGGTAAGCAAATCATGGAAAAGATGGTCCGTGAGGCAGATGTAGTGCTGCATAACTTCGTCCCCGGCATGCCGGAGGAAAAGCTACTGGCGTATGACGAATTATGCAAGATCAACCCGAAGATCATCGTCACGCATATCACCGGATTCGGAAATCATGGGCCTTACGTCAAGCGTAATTGTTTCGACTCCATCGCTCAGGCTATCTGCGGCCCGATGAGCTTTACCGGGTTCCCCGGCCATCCCCCCACCCGTTACGGCACCGCCCCGATGGATTTCTCGACCGCCATTTCCGCCGCGCTGGGCACTATGATGGCTCTTTTCAATCGAGAGAGAACTGGCGAAGGGCAATTCGTCGATGTATCCATGTTCAACGTGGGGGCGGCGATGGGAGGAGCCCTCTTTGCCGCCGAGTACAAACTGACCGGACTGGTGCGCACCCAGCACGGCAATGCCAGTTTTTTCAACTTCACAGACTGTTTCCAGTCCAAAGATGGTGACTGGATGATGATCAGCGCCATCGGGGATTTCATCTGGAAACGCCTGTGCCAGATTATCGAACGCGAAGACCTTCTGGAAGATCCGAGGTTCGCAGATGACATTACCCGCTATGAAAATCGCGAACCTTTGTTTGAGATTGTCAGTGCATGGACCGGACAACGCACTTACAAAGAAATCACTGAAGTGCTGGAGAAAGCCAGAGTCCCTCACGGACGAGTCAATAATAATGCAGATTTCTACGAAGACCCGCATGCCTGGGCCCAGGAGATGATGGTGAATATAGAGTATCCTGAGCTTGGCACCGTTCCTTTGCCTGGCGTGCCAATCAAACTTTCAGGGACGCCCGGTTCACTGGATAAAGCTGCGCCACCCTACGGGGCCGACAATGCCGGAATCTATGGCGAACTACTGGGAGCAAACGAAGAAGACCTGCAAAAATTGTCTGAGGAAGGCGTGATATAGATTGGCCAGTAAAATAGCGCAGGATAGCTTTTGCTATGTAGTTGAGGGGGGGCACATCCCGATTTCCAAATCCCCCTTTGCTACAGGGGGATTTGGAGGATGATTAGAGCTTCCATAAAAGCGTCATCATCAAATCGCTGAGTGATCGGCAATCAGATGGTATAAAAACAATCGATAACCTACGTAGCCTTGTAAGTTTCCACCTCTGCTGTCTGTTGGAACAATTTTTCGGCAGTTTCAGAGAGCCGTAATGCAATGATTGAGGCCAAGCGCTTCATAAACAGATAGCCCACATCTGGGTTCTTATCCAAAATATCCATGAGATCTTTCCCATTTATTTCTATCACTTCAGACTTTTCCCGGCAACGCGCGGAGGCAGTGAGTATTCCCGGCTCTACCAGAGCAGACCAGGCAAAAGAAGAACCTTCCTTCTCAGTACTGATAATGACATCACTGACTCCCTCTGCTTGAAGCCAGCTTTGCGAAAGTTTCCGCTCAATAGAGACTCTACCACTCTGAAGCATATAAAGCTTTTCCGCTTTATCCCCTTCAGTGAAAATCCTTTCCTGGCTATCGTAAGTGCGTGCTGAGCAAGCCTGTGCTACACTCTGTATGAACCGCTGGTCCAGTCCAGAGAAAATGGGGAACCGTTCCAGAATCTCAACATCTACCATCTGCTCATCTCCTCAAATTTGTTTGGACCCCCGTTAACCTTACCATTTAGAGAATACCTGAAAACCATGCCCAATGCTTCTTGAGACCACCTTTTATTTTTAAGTAATCAAGACTTTACATCAACCGTTGTCATTTTGTCAATATCCAGAGAGCGCACTTTTCAAATGAAATGCAAGGAGATCAGTTGTGAACAACGTATTCAACGATTCGGAATTAAAGGCAAATTTGGAAGTCATAATTTGAGATTCCCCTTTCCCTCATTATTCCAAATACACCCTGTGTATTTGAGTAATCAAATGCTTGTCCCTCATCTGACGAGGCATTATACTTAACCTTGCCATGTATCAGGATACCATCGCAGCAATTTCCACCCCTGTTGGCGAAGGCGGGATCGGCATTGTCCGTCTAAGCGGGGAAAATGCCAATAACATTGCCATGCAGCTTTTTGATAAGTCCCTCTCCGACCGCCGACTGGTTTACGGCCATGTCATTGATCCGGAGACTGCCGAAACTGTTGACGAAGCGCTGGTTGCGTATATGGCTGCCCCCCACACTTATACTCGTGAGGACATCGTCGAGATCAATTGTCACGGGGGAGCGGCTTCCCTGCAACGTGTTCTGGGACTTGTTTTGAAGTACGGTGCCCGATCAGCAGAGCCCGGCGAATTCACCCTGCGAGCTTTCTTAAATGGCAGGATCGATCTTTCTCAGGCGGAATCGGTACTGGATATCGTTCGGGCCAGAACCAATGCCAGCCTTCGTCTGGCGGTAGAAGGATTGGGCGGAAGGCTCTCAGGAGAGATTTCAGCTATGCGCAATGAACTCCTCTCAATTCTTGCCTATCTGACCGCACGGATCGATTTCCCTGATGATGAAGTGCCCGAACAGGATGCCCTTGGCCCGGTTCAAAAAGTCCGCGAGCAATTGCAAAAACTTATTGACGGCGCTGATGCCGGGATTGTGTACCGGCAGGGGATTCGCACTGCCATTGTGGGGCGTCCCAATGTGGGGAAATCGAGCCTGCTGAATTTACTTTTACGCCAGAGCCGTGCTATCGTGACCCCCGTGCCCGGCACTACCCGTGATACTCTCGAAGAGGTGGTGAATTTGAATGGCGTGCCCTTCGTGCTTGTCGATACCGCGGGGATTATCGAAAGCAGGGACGTGGTGGAATCCCTTGGCGTAGAGCGGAGCCGAAAAGCGATTGAGCAGGCCTCCCTTGTCTTACTGGTTGTTGACACCAGTGAGCCAATCACCGAAGCTGATCAGCAAATCTTTGCTCTTCTCGGGGAAAAGATCGTGGTGGCAGCGGCCAATAAATCCGATCTGCCGACGGCGGCAGATCTCTCCGAATTGCCCTGGCCGATTATTCACACCTCCGCTGCTACCGGTGATGGGCTGGAAAGCCTGGAAGTGAAAATGGTGGAGCTGGCCCTCGGTGGCAAAGTTGCTGCCCCCGATGCATTCCTGGTGACAAATGTGCGTCACAAGGAAGCGCTCCAGAGAGCGGAAGAACATCTTTCCGAGGCGCAGGCGAGTCTGGAAAAGAACGCGCCTGATGATTTTATTACGATCGATTTAACGGCAGCGCTCGATGCGCTGGGGGAAATCACCGGAGAGAAGGTCACCGGGGATCTGCTGGAAACGATTTTCAGCCGGTTTTGCATCGGGAAATAGGCTCACAAAGTTTTCCTTGACACCCCCTCCGATCCCCCCTACAATGATTACAGTCAGGTGGATAGGCGGGCCTTTCTTTAGTGAGTGCAGCAATTATTCCTGTACCTTGCCAAAATCAATCGATTTCCTCATTTTACGATCGGTTTCATTTCGTTTCCCCATTCCACATATTTGAAGAATCCCAAATAACTATTGAGGAGGTGTGCGTTGCCCAGATTCATGCTTGCTCCCAAGAATAGGAGATTCTACGATTATTTTGATAGAAGCGTGGAAAATCTCTATGCCGCATCGTCCCGGCTGGTCGATCTCTTTGATAATTTCGAGAATCGAGAGGAGAAAGCTCAGGCGATCAAGAAGCTGGAACGTGATGGTGATGAGATAACCCACAGAATTATCGAAACACTTCATCTTAGCTTTGTGACCCCGATTGACCGGGAAGATATCGCGCTCCTGACTCAGAGGCTGGATGATGTACTCGATTTTATGGAAGGCGCCACCAAACGCTTGTTACTTTACAACATTCAGGAACCTGCCCCACAGGCAATCGAGATCACTCATGTTATCAAAAAAGTGACGGCCGAGTTAAACAAAGCCGTTCCTCTCCTGCGTAATCACCGCCGGCTCAAAGAAATTCTCCCTCATTGTGTGGAGATCCACCGGCTTGAAAACGAAGCCGATGATCTGCATAATGCCGCTTTGAGTGATCTTTTTAACAAGGAACCCGATGTCAGGGAAATCTTGAAATGGCGCGATATATATCAGCAACTGGAGAGATCCGTGGACCGTGGTGAGGATGTAGCCAATGTGCTTGAGGGGATAGTCCTGAAGTATGCTTGATGAAGTTCTGCTGGTTGTAATCTTTGCAGTTGCTCTGGGGTTTGGGTTTTCCAATGGACTGAATGATGCTGCCAATGCCGTAGCTGCTTCAATAGGAAGCCGGGCGCTTTCTCCCCGTATTGCCATTGCCATTTCCGCTGTATTCAATCTTTTGGGAGCTATTCACGGTGCCATGATTGGCGCGGCTGTAGCCAAAACCATCGGCAAGGGTATTCTTACTACTGAGGCAGTTACCGGTGATTACGGATACAGCATTGTTATTGGCGCGATTGTTGCAGCTATCATCTGGGTAGTCACTGCTACCTATTTCGGGTTGCCGATAAGTGTGAGTCACTCACTGGTGGCCGGACTTGTGGGTGCAGGGTTTGCCACCGGAAGCAAAATCGGATGGGAAGGATTTGGGAAAACTCTGGCGGCCGTGGTTTGTGCCCCTGTACTGGGATTTATTGGCGCCTTTGTGCTGATGATTCTCATATTATGGTTGGTATATAGAGTTGCCCCAGGGCGCGCAAATAGTATTTTCAAGAGATTGCAATATCTGACCACTGCCTTTTTAGCGTATGCACATGGCAAGAATGACGGGCAAATGCCTATCGCTCTTATGGTCATGGCGTTTGTACTCTATCACGAGAGTACTAATTACTGGGATGATATCCCCTGGGGAATAATCGTTGCTGCCGCTGCTTCTATCTCGCTGGGGACAGCTATTGGCGGATGGCGGGTTATCAAGACGGTCGGGTTGAAAGTTACCAGGCTTGACCCGCCGCAGGGATTTATATCAAATTTCTCGTCAGCAGGCGTTATTGAAGTGGCTTCTCATCTGGGAATCCCGGTTAGTACCACCCATTGTACAGTTGCCTCGGTGATGGGAGTTGGGGCAACTCGTCGGCTTTCAGCGGTGCGGTGGGGAGTTACCGGGAATATTGTCTCAGCGTGGATATTGACCTTCCCTATATGCATTGTCCTCGGGTGGGTGCTCACCTACTTGCTGAAATACATTATCTAGCGAGAGAGGGAATAAGGGGGGATTGTATTTATACATTCCCGAGTGGTTCGGGAGGGGAATCTCCAGAGAAGCTGTCAGGCAGCCCTTGATCTTTTTCTTTGGATGATTTTGGTCTGGTTTCGATGGGCACTGGCTTCTGAGAAGGGGGGTCCAGTGGCGAATCGGATAACTTGGCATCAAAGAGCTTGTTGAGAGCATCCCCTTCGATGGTCTCTTCGATAATCAGTCGCTCGGCAATCTGGACCAATTTGTCATGGTTTTCGGTCAGTATGTCCTTGGCAACATTGTATGCATTCTGGATGAGGCCGTGAACCGCTCCATCGATCGCATTGGCGATTTCCTCACCATAGTCACGCTCTTCCGATATCTCCCTGCCCAAAAAGATCATCTCCTGCCTCTTTCCATAGACCCTCAGCCCCAGCCCGTTCAGGCCTTTGGCTTCTTTGATGAAAACCTTTATCCCCAGAACATCAGTATCAACGTCATGTTCGTGCAGCAGTTCAATCAGGGTCGAATCCTCTTCCTTGCGCGATTGGAGGACAATCCCATCCTTGAGCTTCACCAGAATATCGTTGCCGTATACCTCAAAGTATTCAACATTTCCCTTTTTAGCTTCCGCCAATGCGGCGCTTATCGGAATCTCTTCGTATTCAATTTTGTCGCTCATTCCATAACGCATGATCATCGTTCTGGCAATTTGTGTGGAACGTTCCAGATCATTGCTGGCGCCAGTGGTGATATCATCGAAAATGATCTCTTCAGCAACATGTCCGCCTAACATGGTGGCCAGGATATCTTCAAATTGGGAACGGGATGTCAGGTAGCGATCTTCGGTTGGGAGCTGCTTGGTGTAACCACCGGCCAGTCCGCGAGCTATAATGGATATTTTGTGAACCGGATCCGCGTCGGGAAGCATTCTGGCTACCAGGGCATGCCCGGTCTCATGATAGGCCACGATCCTCTTCTCTTTTTCGCTGATAACCCGGCTCTTACGCTCCGGCCCCATTTGCACCCGATCGATGGATTCTTCCAGTTCATCAATGTCGATTTCCTTCTTTTCTCTCCGAGCAGCCAGGATAGCGGCCTCATTAATGAGATTTGCCAGGTCAGCTCCGCTAAATCCGGGGGTTTGTTTGGCCACCACTTCCAGATTGGCATTGGAAGCCATAGGTTTACCTTTGGCATGAACTTCAAGGATCGCCTTCCGCCCCTTGATATCGGGGTTATCCAGGATAACTCGACGGTCGAATCTCCCAGGACGTAACAAGGCAGGATCAAGGATATCGGGCCTGTTGGTAGCGGCCAGAATAATCACATTTACATTGGTATCGAATCCGTCCATTTCAGAGAGAATCTGGTTCAGGGTTTGTTCCCTTTCATCATGTCCACCACCAAGCCCCGCACCCCGATGTCGGCCGACTGCATCGATTTCGTCAATAAAAATTATGCAGGGGGCGTTGCGTTTGGCCTGCTCAAACAGGTCCCGAACGCGGGCAGCGCCTACGCCGACGAACATTTCCACAAACTCGCTACCACTGATGGAAAAGAATGGCACGCCGGCCTCACCGGACACAGCCCGGCTTAGGAGGGTCTTCCCTGTTCCCGGCGGGCCCACCAGCAAAACTCCGCGGGGGATACGGGCGCCCAAAGAAAGGAACTTCTCGGAATGCTTCAGGAATTCCACGATCTCCTGAAGCTCTTCTTTGGATTCGTCAGCTCCGGCCACATCGTCAAAGGTTACGGTGGGCGTATCGCCGGCGAACATTTTGGCCTTGCTCTTGGCAAAACCCATCGCCTGGTTGGCTCCTCCCTGCGCTCGTCGCATGAGGAAAATGAGCAGCGCACCGAAGAGGATCAGGGGCAGGAAGTTGAGCAATATCATGGTCCAGGTACTGCCCAGACCGCCACCTTCCTTCTTATAGGTAATATTCACATCCGGGTTTTCACCACTGATCTCAAGACCTTCGTTTTTAAATATTTCCTCTATAGTGGTGTTATCCCCAATGCGGGATTTGTATTTTTGTTCACCGGAACTATCGATCTCCTCGGCGTAGACAGATTTTCCCTTGACCTCAATCTCTTTGATTGAGTCACTTTTCACCTTGGTAATTAAATCACTCAGAGAGATTTCCTCAGTTTCGCTGCCTCCACCGGATGAGAACATCGAAAAGAGAATGGCAACCACTGCTACGATTACGATTAGAATTATGAAACTGTTCTTAGGCATTGTTATTTCCGTTGGCTTTTATCTTGGCAATGAAACATTATATCACACAATTGCCGCCAGAGTGTGGGGGATTACTTTAATTGTTTGAGGATGCCTGCATCCATTTTGGGACTGTTTTCCGCGGTGGGGAAAGCACCTTCTTTTACCTCGGCTATGTATTTGGCGATGGCGGACCGCATGGTCTCGTGTATTTTGGCGTATTGCTTGGCATGTTTGGGGACGAAATCAGCGATCAGCCCCAGCAGATCGTGAATAACCTGAACCTGCCCGTCGCAATCCTTTCCCGCCCCGATGCCGATGGTGGGGACGTTCACCTTTTCCGTGACCAGCTTTGCCAGTGGCGCGGGAACGAGTTCGAGAACGATAGAGAAAACGCCGGCTTCCTCCAGAGCTTTGGCATCGCGAATCAACTGTGCTGCCGCTTCGACGCTCTTGCCGATAGCCTTGGGCCCACCCAGTTGATGGGTCGATTGGGGGGTGTAGCCGAGATGTCCCATCACCGGGATACCGGCGGCAACGATGCGCGAGACTTTTTCCGCTACCACCTCACCGCCTTCCAGTTTAACTGTCTGGCATCCGCCTTCCTGCAGGAACCGGCCTGCGTTGCGCAAGGCATCTTCGACAGAAGTGTGATAAGTCATGAAGGGCATATCGCCTACCACCAGCGCGTTTTTGGCTCCACGAGAAACGGCCCTCGTGTGGTGGAGCATTTCGTCAATAGTCACAGGAATGGTGGAATCGTACCCCAGCATCACCATTCCCAGGCTGTCGCCAACTAGGATGAGGGGCACACCCGCTTCATCGACTATCCGGGCGGTGGAATAATCATACGCTGTCAGCATGGAGAATTTCTCTCCCTGCTGCTTCATCTCCATCAATTTACTGATGGTAATCCGCATTGAACTTCCTCCAAATTGGAAATGTTTTAGCTGGCTATGGCGCAGAATTCGTCGGAGACTATCCGGTTTTCCGAGTCAACGAAGACCTTTCTGGGGTGATAATCTCTGGCCTGTTCTTCGGGCACATCCTCGTACGTAAGAATGATAACGGTATCGCCCTTGATGATCAGCCGGGCTGCTGCGCCGTTGAGGCAAATTTCTCCCGGGCCTCCCTCGATAGCATAAGTTTCCAGCCGGGCGCCGTTGGTCACATCGAGCACATGGACCTTCTCATAAGGCAGGATATCCGCTGCCTCCATGAGTGTCCGGTCAATAGTAATGCTTCCTTCGTAGTCGATGTCGGCTTCGGTGACTTTTGCCCGGTGAATCTTGCTTTTCATCATTATCCGCATTGCTAGAGTACCTCCGTGTATGCTTCGGTTTTTGCTTCGATTTTTGATTCGGTGAGCAGCAATCGCAGTTCCTCTGCTCTTGCTACATCTATTTTCCCTTTATTCAACGCGACGGGAATGGTTTGAAGTCCCATCTCACGATACGTCCGGGCGATTTCAGGGGCCTTTTCTTCCATGGCCTCAAGGTGTTTCATCACGGTGCCGATGTCCCCCCGGGCGATCGGGCCGGTGAGGCAATCGGGCAGGCCGACGTTTTCGATGTTATTGATCGTTCCACGCAGGAGAGGCAACAGGGCTTTAGTGGCCTCATCCGGGGAAACGCCGAAGGCTTTCCACAGATCGGTGGCCATCTTCATCAGAGTGACTGTGTAGTTGCATGCGATGACCGCCGCGGCGTGATAAAGCGGCTTATCTCCCAGTCCCAGCACCACGTATTTGCCCTCCAGCGCTTCAGCCATAGTTTTGAGAGTATTCAGCAGGGATTCTTCCGCTTCGAGGGCGAAGGTGGAACCGGGGAGGTTTTCGATAGCTTTGGAGACATTTGCGAAGGTTTGAAGGGGATGGAATCCGCCGACGCGGGCGCCATCGTCTTTGGCTTTTTGCAGCACGTCGAGCGAATCGACTCCGCTACAGTGAATCACCGCCTGTCCCGGTCGCCAGGTCAATTCGGGGACAACGTCCGAAACGTCATCATCAGGGGTGGTTACAAAGACGAGATCGGATATGTCCACGACGGATTGTTTGCTCTCGTATGCCCGGCACTCGGTGACAGCTTTGGCCAGCTTATCAGCAGATGATTTGCTTCTGCTGGCCACTGCAACTACCGGGTAACCCTTTTCAGAAAGCCGCACAGCCAGAGCTGTGCCCACCACACCCGCACCGATGAATCCAATTTTCGGTACTGTATGTTCTTCATTCCGTTTCTTTACCATAGCTTTTCAGCTCCTTTTTTATAGCGATAGCAAAGCTCTACGTATAACTTTTTGATCCATTCATAAATTGCCTTATTTTGCTCTGTGCTTGTTTTAATCACTCTAGCCGGGTTTCCGACAGCTACCTTTCCTTTGGGGATTATTCGGTCCTGAGGAACCACTGCCCCTGCTCCGATGACAGCGTGCTCTTCAATTACTGCGTGAAATCCCAAGATTGCTCCAATATCGATCTCAGCGAAATCTTCGATTCTGGCGCAGTGAATGATGGCTCCATGTCCCAGGGTTACATCGCTGCCGATTTCGCAGGATTCATCCGGTGGAGCGTGGATTACACATCCTTCCTCCACGGCAGATCGCGGCCCAATCTTTATACTTCCGTAATCGCCTCTAATGATTGCTCCGGCGCCAATAAAACACTCTTCCCCGATTACCACATCACCAATTATTACTGCATCCGGATGAACATAAGCTTTCTCGTCAATCCGTGGTATTTTGCCTTCAAATGAGTATCCTGACATCTTTCTCCCTGGTAAATTTGAAAAAGCCTTCCCGGACGTACCGAGAAGGCTTTAAGGTCTTCTTCCCTGCCGTCTCAGTCCTGCCGGATCCAAGCAGCCGACTCTATTCAGTTTTCGAAAAATCTTCCCCAATTTACTGCCCGGGTGAATCCGGGTCAATAATTGAGCACAGACAGTTTAACAGGGAAATGAATTTTAGTCAAGTTTACGATTGCTTAGATTCTGTTCCGTAAAGGTGTGCGAACAATTTATAAATGAAATTTTATTGAATCGACTCGAATGGAACTGCTCCATTATCCCCGGATTTATCGGGATGCCAGAGCTGCTTTGATTGCCTCAATAAGGGTTGCTGCCGGATGTAGATTTATTCCATTGGGGGAGGAAAACCCTGTGGGAAGGGGAGAGGGGAGAATGCAGGTCTTAAATCCTAGATTAGCCGCTTCCGTAATACGTCGATCCAGTTGTGAAACATGCCTTAGCTCCCCGCTCAATCCTATTTCTCCCATAGCCACCAGTCCTGAATTTATGCTGGCATTGCGGAAACTGGAGGCTATGGCCAATGCTATTCCCAGGTCGATTGCCGGCTCGTTGATCCTGATTCCCCCGGCAACGTTGGCAATGATATCCTGATTGGCGAGAGTTATTCCTCCTCGTCTGGAGAGGACAGCGGCAATCAGCACCAGTCGATTAAAATCCACCCCGTTAGCAGTACGGCGTGGAGTGCCATAGCTGGTGGGATTGGTGAGAGCCTGAATTTCCACCAGCAGCGGACGGGTTCCCTCGAGAGTGGGAACAATAACAGATCCGATGCTTCCGTCAGTCCGGTGCGCCAGCAGCGCCTGAGAGGGGTCGGTCACTTCATAAAGTCCTTTATCTCTCATCTCGAATATGCCGATTTCATTGATCGAACCGAAACGGTTCTTCACACTGCGCAGGATTCGGTTGATGCTGAATCGCTCCCCTTCCAGATAGAGGACTACATCAACCATGTGCTCCATCACGTGTGGCCCGGCGATGGCCCCCTCTTTGGTGACGTGTCCTACCAGAAACACCGGAGTTCCGCTCGATTTTGCCCAGCGCATCAGTCGCAACGTGCATTCCCTCACCTGACTGATACTGCCGGCGGCCCCGGCTCCTTCCAGGTAGGCGGTCTGAATTGAATCGACGATTACCAGTTGGGGTGCCATCTTGTCGGCCTGGTCCAGAATGCTTTCAATCCTGACTTCGGGAAGAATGAAGAGATTTTCCCCGCCAATCCCGAGCCGTTCAGCCCTTAATTTGAGTTGGGAAATCGATTCTTCCCCGGAGACGTAAAGCACCTTGCTTTTCCCTTGAGACATCGCATCTGCTACTTGAAGCAGGAGAGTCGATTTCCCGATTCCGGGGTCCCCGCCAATAAGGATCAGTGAACCGGGAACAATGCCTCCTCCCAGCACACGATTGAACTCGGAGAAATGCACTTCCAGGCGAGGAGTGTCATCGAGGGAAACACTGTCCAGTTCCTGCGCAGGAGTGGGAGTAAACTCTGAAGGAGAGGTGCTGACCTCTTTTTCGATGTAGGTGTTCCATTCCTCGCATTGCGGGCAGTGCCCTGCCCATTTCAGACTCTCAGCCCCGCAATTTGAGCAGACGAATATGGTCCGTGTCTTAGCCATTTCTCTCCATTATAAGCCCGGAAATACAAAAAAGGGAAGCCTTTAGAAGCTCCCCTTCTTTTGTTATTCAAAGCTGTTTTTACTCAAGCGGTAGGCGCTGCTATGGGGGTTGACCGGAATACGATCTCATCATCTTCCCGATCAAGTTTGATTGTATCGCCGGTTCCAAATTCGCCCTGAAGAATCTTTTCTGCCAGGGTATCCTCGACCATATTTTGTATTGTTCTTCTCAGCGGGCGTGCCCCGAATTGAGGATCGTATCCCTTTTCTGCCAGAAGCTCTCTGACCTCCTGACTTACCTCCATCCCGATATTCTGTTCTTTGAGCTGTTTTTGTACTTGCGCGAGCATCAGGTCCACAATCTTTATGATGTGATCCTTGGTCAGCGCATGGAATACCACGGTGCCGTCCAGCCGGTTGATAAACTCAGGCCGGAAGTTTTTCTTCATCTCTTCCAAGAGCTTGTCTCTCATTTTCTCGTATGAGAGTTTTTGAACCTGAGCCTCGTCGCTCCGGTTGACAAAGCCAATGGTGCCCTCTTTCTTGATGGTCTCGGCACCGATATTACTGGTCATGATGATGATAGTGTTGCGGAAGTCCACACGTCTTCCTTTGGCATCGGTAAGATGCCCATCATCAAATATCTGCAGAAGGATATTGAACACATCTTCATGAGCCTTCTCAATTTCATCCAGAAGGATGCAGGAATAGGATTTGGTTCGCACCGCTTCGGTGAGCTGGCCGCCTTCTTCAAATCCGATGTATCCGGGAGGAGCTCCCATCAACCGGGAAACGGCGTGTTTTTCCATAAATTCTGACATATCCAGTCTGATAAGGGCGTCTTCGCTGCCGAACATGAATTCAGCCAGCGCCCGAACCAGTTCCGTTTTTCCTACCCCGGTGGGCCCCAGGAAGGTAAATACACCGATGGGTCTGCGGGGATCCTTGAGCCCTGCCCGTGCCCGGCGCACGGATTTGGAAATTAACTCAATGGCCTCATCCTGCCCTATGAGTCTCTCATGCAGAACATTTTCCATATTGAGCAATCGCGCGGTCTCATCACCGGCCAGCTTGGTTACCGGGACACCCGTCCACATGCTGACCACCTCGGCGATGTCTTCTTCCCCGACTTCAATTTGGGTATCGGACTGGTCGTCTTTCCATTCCTGCTGTGATGCGCTTATTCGCTCTTCCAGCTTGATTTCCCGGTCTCTAATCTCGGCGGCATATTCGTACTGCTGAGAAGCAATAGCCTGATCTTTTTCTTTGCGCACTGTCTCCAGTGCTTTTTGCAATTCCGCGATAGGCAGCGGGGGGGTCATATTTTCGATTCGTACCCGCGAGGACGCCTCGTCGATAAGATCGATGGCCTTATCCGGCAGGTACCGATCCGGTATGTAGCGCGCCGCCAGCGAGGCTGCTGCCTGTATTGCCTCTTCGGTTATGGTGAGACGATGGTACTCCTCGTACCGGGATTTTATCCCTCTCAGAATTTCCATCGTCTCTTCAATTGTTGGTTCCTCGACCAGTATCGATCCGAAACGCCGTTCCAGAGCGGCATCTTTTTCCACGTATTTACGGTATTCATTTGCGGTGGTTGCTCCGATGCATTGCAATTCACCCCGTGCCAGAGCTGGTTTCAGGAGGCTGGAAGCATCGACAGCGCCCTCTGCGGCCCCGGCTCCTACCAGAGTATGAATCTCATCGATGAAAAGCATCACATTGCCCGCCGATTTTATCTCGGCGATGACCTTCTTCAATCTTTCCTCGAATTCTCCCCGATACTTGGTACCGGCGACCAGAGCCCCGATATCCAGTGTTACCAACCTTTTCCCGCGCAGGGTTTCGGGGATGTCACCGGAAGCAACGCGATGCGCAATGGCTTCGGCGATGGCTGTTTTCCCCACGCCTGCTTCTCCGATGAGCACCGGATTGTTCTTCCGCCGCCGGCTGAGAATCTGGATCACTCGTTGTTGCTCTTTGGCTCGTCCGACAACCGGGTCCAGCTTGCCTGCACTGGCAGCAGCCGTAAGATCGATTCCCAATTGATCCAGAGTGGGGGTTTTGGAAGCTGTCCCGGTTTTAGTTCCGGAACCCGCACCGGCACCTGCGCCTGCGCCAACTTTGCCCTGCGGCAAACTCTCATTGAGGAAACGCAAAACCTCGGCACGAGCCTTATCCAGACTGACTCCAAGGCTTTCCAGTACACCGGCAGCCACTCCCTCGCCTTCCCGGAGCAAGCCCAAGAGCAAATGCTCGGTTCCGATGTAGTTGTGGTTCAAATGTCTTGCTTCATCTACCGCAAGCTCGATTACTTTTTTAGCTCTGGGAGTTAGCCCTACTTCACCCTGGCTCTTACTCTCACCACGGCCGATCACAAATTCAACGGCAGTTCTGATTTTTGGCAACTCCACGCCAAGGTTTGCCAGCACTTTGGTACCCACGCCGGTTCCTTCACTGACAATCCCCAGAAGGATATGCTCCGTGCTGATATAACTATGATTAAAGCGCTGAGCCTCTTCCTGAGCCAGAGCCAGCACTTTCCGTGCTCTTTCGGTGAATTTATCAAATCGACTGGCCATTTTCTCACCTCAATAATACTTAGAGTATTTGGCCTACTTTACTATTATACGCTTCCTACGATAAAAGGTCAAAGTTAACTTGCCTTTACGGAACCTTTTTGTTGTGATGATTAGCCATGATTCTACCACAATGATACCCATAATACCAGCCCGGTGGAAATAGTGTGTACCCTTAATTTGCCGGAGGGTTAGTTTGAGTATTTTGACGATTTCGCGACGTACCGAAAATTTGCTATAATTGGTCGGGAATTATTTTCAATTCGAAGGAGGATCAGTCAATGGATTTTGAATTACCCGAAGAAATGAGGTTGTTGCGGAATACGGTTCGTCAATTCGCTGATGAACAGATTGCCCCGTATGCAGATGAGTGGGATGAAAAACACTATCTGCCTTATGAAGAAGCCATCAAGCCGATGGCCGAACTGGGCTTTTTCGGGACCGTTATTCCTGAGGAATATGGCGGCAATGATATGGGATGGCTGGCAGCCACGATCATCACGGAAGAGATCGCACGGGCTTGCAGTGCCCTGAGGGTGCAGATCAATATGGAGACGCTCGGCTGCGCCTATACCATTTTCCGGTATGGTTCGGATGAACTCAAACAAAAAGGTTACATTCAGAAGCTGGTCAATGCGGAGTATCTGGGTTGCTTCGGCATCACCGAGCCTGAGGCCGGATCAGATGTGATGGGCATAAAAACCACCGCAGTTGATAAAGGCGATCACTGGCTAATCAACGGCTCCAAAACATGGATTTCTAATGCCAGTGTTGCCGATGTGCTTATTTGCTATGCTTACACTGATAAAGAAGCCCGGGGGAAGGGCCTTTCGGCATTTGTTATCGAGCCGAAGAACTTTGAAGGTGTCAGCACGACCGCTCTGGACAAGATGGGAACCCACTCGATACCCACTGGTGAGGTATTCTTGGAGGATGTGAAGGTACCTAAAGAGAACATCCTCGGCAAACCGGGCGATGGCGCCAAGATCGTCTTTACTTCGTTGAACCAGACCCGCCTTTCTGCCTCGGCTGGCGGTATAGGGGTAGCGCAGGCTTGTCTGGACTCCACGGTCAGTTATTGCCAGGATCGCAAGCAGTTCGGCGAGCCTATCGGTAACTTCCAGATGAATCAGGACTTCATTGCTCAGGTTGCCTGCGAACTGGAGGCCGCCCGATATATGGTATACAAGTCCGCTTTGGAAAAGGATCAGGGGAACATCGGTAACACCTACGAGGTAGCAATTGCCAAATATCTTTCCGGGGAAATCGCTGTTAAGGCCTCACACATGGCGATGAAAATCATGGGCGCATATGGGTATTCCACCGAGTATCCGGTGGCCCGATATTATCGCGACGCGCCGCTGTACGAGATTGTAGAGGGATCGTCTAACACTGTTAAGAGGATCGTGGCTATGGACCTGCTGGGTATTCGCAAAGCTAACCGGTAATCATTATGGGGGAACTCCCTCATTCCCCCTTTAGCGGGAATGACAAAATGTAGGGGCACAAAATCTTGTGCCCCTACTCATTTAATGCCGCTTTTGCTTCCTGCCAGAGGGATTCAAGTTCATCAATGGATAGCCCGTTCATCGATATGCCACGCTGACGACTCAGTTTCTCCATGTAAGCGAAGCGCTCACAGAATCGTTCGTTGGCCTGCCTGAGCGCATTTTCAAGATCGATTTCCATCCATCGGGCAGCGTTGGCCAGGGCAAAGATCAGGTCACCGAATTCAGAAACTTTTTCCTGATGGGTTTCGGCCTCTCTTATTTCCTGAAGTTCTTCACTGACTTTATCCAGCACACCATCAATCTCGTTCCAGTCGAAACCGACGCGGGAGGCCCGCTGCTGAATAATCTGTGTGTAGGCCATAGCGGGAATACCACTGGGGATGCCGTCAAGGAGCGATCTCTCAGCTTTCCCCTCGGCACGTTTAATCTCTTCCCAGTTAAGCATCACTTCTTTTTCATCGGCAACTCTGATATTGCCAAATACGTGTGGATGCCGCCGGATGAGCTTTTCGTTGATTCCCCGCAGGACGTCGGCCATCACAAATTCACCAGATTCTTCAGCGATTTGAGTGTGAAGCCCGATCTGTAACAAGAGGTCTCCCAGTTCTTCACAAAGCTTGTCTGTATCCCCATCATCGAGGTTTTGCAAAACCTCGTAGGCTTCCTCAATGAGATAGGGTTTGAGGGATTCGTGGGTTTGTTTACGGTCCCAGGGGCAGCCATCGGGAGCGCGCAGTCTGGCAACGATCTGACAGAAGGCTTCGAAAGTGCCCAGGTCTTCTTCCATGTCATGGAGATTATAACAAACTGCGATATCTCTGGCGACTGTTTTGGGAGTTACCAATGTGGCATTGTGGCGAAAACAGGTTTTTAGTAAGCCGAGAGAGGAGGCAAGAGCCATATATTGTGAATCTATCCTCTCTCTAGCTACCTTCCCAAATGGGGGCTATAAGCATGGTTCGTTAATTGAAAGGGAGCGCTTCGCCATCTGCCTCAGGCGGATTCCTCGCGATGGAAGCCGAAGAAGGAGCCGTAGAGAATTCACGGGTCTAGGCTTTGCTCCCGGCAACCTTGACTTAGGGGGCAGCGTCCTTCATACTACTGTTTCAGAATCGGTCTTGGCAGCGATCGCATACTTTGCAGGGGGTGAGATCATGATGAGAATCGCTTTGATTTGTGCAGTGATTATGATTACAGGGGGAATACTTACTGCTTGTTCCGATCCCTGCTCAAAAACGGATGCAGAGGATTTTGAGGTGCATATCAAGCTCATTGCTCACGGCCTTCCTACGGCTGTAGGCGGAGAGGGGGCAAAAGTGGATATACACACGGAGAAGAGGCCATGCGGTGCTTCAGTAAAGGGCAAATTTGACTTTGGCCACCTTGTCGATAGCAACGGAGAATTTGAGTCTCTGTATAGGGTCGGCTACAATTTGAGAAACACCAAGGACGAGATATACATTTCCTACAAGTGTCCCGGGCTCGGGTCCGGAGCGGTGATCCTCACCTACGATGACCTCAAGCCGTACGCCGGTACAACCTATGTGTTGGACTTGAATACTCTCACAAGCGTATCAGCCCCTTCTACACAGGTTCCTCCGACGATTACCCTGGGCATGCTGCAGGAGATGTACAAAAAGAATGAAGGAAATTTCCTCTTCTGCCAGGATTTGCCCTATGCATTGCTTCACGGAATTCCTCAGAGTGGCAGTGGCGCTGATAAGGCAGAGCTCTATGAAGAACTCGATAGGCAAGGGTATGACGAAGTAAAACGCGGTTACATAGCCAGCGAATGCGCTGAAGTTTCGTTCATACAACTGGAAGATGGGGACGTCGTCATGTTTGGTTTTGATGATTATCCGGATGTGGAGAATGCTCAGCATTATGCCGTTGCGTTTGGAGGTCAGCTGTGGCAGATCGCTCACTGGGGGGGCAACTTAGGTAACCCAATGAAGGGTATACTCGATGGTCCCCGCGATCCGGAATGGTTTTTCAGTGAAAGAGCACTTGTGAGCCCCTTCACTGGCGAAGAGAGGACTTCTCCTAGAGTATATCAGTATTATCGAATTTGGCGTTGTCAGAGGTAGACCGGGGCACATCTTTCTAGCTGAATTAACCGCCCCGGTAACGTGGTCATCTTAGCCCAATTCCTCAAGTTGTTCGGTGAGCCTTTTTAATTTGTCTTTAGCCTCAGCAAGGCTGGAGCGTTCCTTCTCTACTACCTGTGTGGGGGCTTTGGAAGTGAACTGCTCGTTCTTGAGCTTACCCTCAGTGCGGGCGATTTGCCCTTGAGCCCCTTCGATTTCCTTTTGCAATCTGGCTTTTTCCGCTTCCAGATCAACCATCCCGGCCAGTGGCAGGATCACTTCGACATCACGCAGTACCAGCACCTTGGCCTGTTCCTCTCTGGCCGCTTTTCCATCTTTGCCGATCATGCTTAAAGGGCGAACTCGAGCCAGAGTGGTAATGGCATCTGTGTGGTTTTCGATGGGGAGTTGATGATCCTCAACCGCGATCAGTGCTTCAATGAATTTGGCCGGTTCCACCTTAGCTTCGGCGCGGGCATTGCGAATAGAGCGCACGATTTCGATCAGTGACTCGATCTCCCGTTCGGCAGCAGAGTCCATCGCTGCTTCGTCAGCAGCAGGGTATTCAGCGATCATGATCGATTCCGGCTTCTTGTCATCCGGCAGATATTCGGCCAGCCGTTGCCAGATTTCCTCGGTGATGAATGGCATGAAGGGATGAAGCAGTCTCAGCGTTGTCTCCAGAGTATTGACCAGCACCGGCATTGGCGAGGGAGCTTCGGGGTCGCGGAGGCGAATCTTGGCCAGCTCGATGTACCAGTCACAGAACTCGTCCCAGACGAACTCTTGAATTCTGCTCAGAGCCTCACCGAGCATGAATACTTCCATCAGTTGAGTGACCTCGGCTATGACCCGGTTCAATCGACTTTGAATCCACCGATCCTCGACGGATACCAGTGTGGCTCGACTGATGTCAGTTGAGCTATCATCAATGTTCCCGAGAATAAATCGGCTGGTATTCCAGAGCTTGTTAGCAAAATTGCGTGTCCCTTCCAGCTTGTGCGGGCTAATGCGCATATCGTTGCCCGGCGTGTTGCCCACGGTCAGTGCCAGACGCAGTGCATCGGTGCCGTATTTATCTATCGTCTTCAGGGGGTCGATTACGTTCCCCTTGGATTTACTCATTTTATCGCCCTTCTCATCCCTGATGAGTCCGTGGAGATAAACCTTGTCGAAGGGGATTTCCCCGGTATTTTCCAGTCCCATCATAATCATGCGGGCGACCCAGAAGAAGAGGATGTCATATCCGGTTTCCATCACTGAGGTGGGATAGAAATATTTCAAGTCCTCGGTATCATCAGGCCAGCCCAATGTAGAGTGGGGCCACAGACCCGAACTGAACCAGGTATCCAGCACATCCGGGTCATGCTCGATGTTTGCAGAAGAGCATTTTGCGCAGGAAGTCGGATCCTCAAGAGAAACCATTATCTCGCCACAGTCCCGGCAATACCAGACCGGAATGCGATGTCCCCACCATAATTGTCGGCTGATGCACCAGTCCCTGATGTTTTCCATCCAGTTGAGATAGGTCCTGGTGAAATGTTCGGGGATGATCTGGATACGTCCGTCAACCACGGCGTCGATGGCAGGTTTGGCCAGAGGTTCAATCCTGACGAACCATTGCATGGTGACCATCGGCTCGACCATTGTCCCGCAGCGGTAACAGTGTCCTACCGAGTGCATGTAGGGTTCGATCTTCACCAGCAGCCCGTCCCTTTCCAGGTCGGCAACCAGTGCTTTGCGGCAGGCTGAACGATCCTGCCCCTGATATGGCCCGGCGTTTTCGTTCATAGTGGCATTTTTGTTCAGGACGTTTACCAGCGGGAGTTCGTGCGTCTGCCCGATTTCGAAGTCCACCGGATCGTGAGCCGGAGTAACTTTGAGTGCCCCGGTGCCGAATGAAGTATCTACCGCTCCATCAGCAACGATGGGAATCTCGCGGTTGACCGCCGGGACGATCACCTTTTTACCAATCAGGTTTTTGTATCGTGGGTCTTCAGGATTGACCGCTATGGCGGTATCGCCGAGGAGTGTCTCCGGTCGGGTGGTAGCTACAGTGACAAATTCGTCTGGGTTATCGGCAAGCTTGTACCGGATATGATAGAGATTGCCCTGAATTTCCTTGTGGTCCACTTCAAGATCGGAAAGGACCGTGGCGCAATCGGGACACCAGTTGGTGATTCGTTCCCCCTGATAAATGAGGCCCTTCTCGTAAAGGTTTACAAATGTGGCCCGAACAGCTTTGGCCGGCCCCTCATCCATTGTAAAAACTTCTCTTTCCCAGTCGCAGGAGACGCCGAGCCGCTGGTGTTGTTCAGTGATTCTACCCCGGCATTGGGCCACCCATTGCCAGACACGCTCCAGGAATTTCTCTCTCCCCATAGTCTGGCGGTCCAGGCCCTCTTCGGACAGTTGCTGTTGCACCACGAACTGGCAGGCGATACTGGCATGATCTATTCCGGGAAGCCAGAGCGTGGGGTCGCCCTTCATGCGATGCCATCGGGTCAGGATATCCTCCATCGTAGCTGTAAGAGCGTGTCCCATGTGAAGCTCTCCGGTAACGTTGGGTGGCGGCATGATTATGACGAAGGGTTTTTTGTCAGGATCGATCTGGGGGGCAAAATACCCTTTTCCCATCCAGAACTGATACCACTTCCCCTCCACTTGAGAGGGTTCGTAAGCTTTAGGGATATCGCTGAGTTTTTTTGATGCCATGCAAATTTCCTTGTTTGTTATGTATTCATTCTACAATTGCGAGCATTAACACGTCAATTTAAGCGTTGTGGTGAGTGAAGTAATCTGATATTATCCACTCTTTGTCTCAGCCAGTTTCTCGAAAACCCAGATCACGATGATTCCTGCTATCATCAGGCCGATAGCGCCAAAAACCTCGCCATTCAAGGATTCAGGAATGAATCTTTCGCCAGCGACTGCCTCAACGTCGCCGCCGTTTACCGACTCTTTCCACGGCCAGATTATTGCCAGTGAACCGAATATAAATCCCGTGAGCAGGGCAATCGTCTGATCCCTGTATTTCTTTAAGACCCACGAAAGCAACCGCGCGAAGGCAAGTAAGCCAAAGGCCGCTCCCAGCACCATCGGGACCAGAATGCTAATATCCAGATCGTTAACGGCATCTATCACTATCAGTTCGTAGTTGCCCATCAGCAGCAAAACGTATGAGCCGGAAAGGCCGGGAAGTATCATGCTGCAAATAGCAACGATTCCACAGATGAAGACATACCACGGAGCATCATTTTCTCCCCCTGTATCCGCGACCAGCGAAATAATCAGGGCACAGGCTGCCCCGATTATGAATGAAACTATTACCACTGCGGTCCATTTGCCAACGGTTTTACCCACGAAATACACCGATGCCAGGATCAGTCCGAAGAAAAATGACCAGACATAGACAGGATAATCATCGAACAGGGGATCGAGAATTTTCGCCAGGGCCAGAATGGCAATGCCCACTCCTGCGAAAACGGCGATCAGGAAATAGAGATTGGTGTGTTCGATAAATTCCCTGAGCTTACCGCTGAAAAGCAATTTGACCGCGCCGATATCAAATGACTTGATGGAATTGATCAGCTTTTCAAAGATGCCGGTGATCAGCGCGATTGTCCCGCCGGAAACCCCCGGAATAACATTGGCGGCCCCCATACCGATGCCTTTGAGGGCGAGTATCAGATAATCTTTCATTTTAGATTAGAGGCTGCTCAACTGTTCCCTTTCCGATTTCTTCAGACCGTTGACTACCAGATCATACGAGTGATCGACCATCTTGAGGATTTCTTCATCAGGTACGCTCTCGTCAAGATACACGGTATTCCAGTGCTGCTTGTTCATATGATAGCCTGGTTCAACTGATTCATACTGACGTCGTAATTCCAGGGCCAGCGCCGGATCGAATTTGAGATTTATTCTTTGAATGTCACCTTCCACCTTGATAAGGGCAAACATTTTATTAAATACTTTAATGACGAGCACATCATCCCCGAAAGGAAGATCGTCCTTTGCCCCTTTCTTTCCGAGGCAGTAATCGCGTACAGCTAAAGCATTCATTCGTATTAGACAGGAAATTTGCGGGCGATAGTATTATGGTTCCATTACTTGTGGAAGCCAATCATCGTGGGCACGGAACAAATCTGAATCATCAGGCGTCTCGCAGGCCCTGGCTTCATAAACAGCATAATAATTGGAAGCGTATCTTTTTTCGGAACTGAAGTTGTTGAAATCACTTATATCTTCATAGATATAGGTCCATGTTGCAGCCGCATCATAGAGAGCTTGAGTATCGAAACTTTCTGGCCCGACCGTTTCAACGGCCTCTTTGATAATGTCGCACATCAGATATACGTGCTTGGCTCCGATGTACCCACAACCGTTTCTCTTAATATCGTGCGCTTCTTCGGGACGGTACCGGTCCAGAAGTTCGTTAGTCATATCGATCAATTGGCCAGTTTCATTGTACCAGCGGGATGATCGGATGAAATAGGTTCCATCGATTTTGTTCCAGAAGTCAGCCGAATCCATCATACCGAGTAAAGCGGACTGAACATCGGAAGCCAAAAAAGTTGCCGTGCCGCCAGCATCTCGATACTGTTCGACAAATGCCTGGGGTGGTGTAGGTATATAAATATAATCACAATCTTTCAGGTCCTCTACTTGAGTTGTCCATGAAAAAGCAAAGTTTGTCAGATATCCCCCAACGTAATCATATTGTTGAGGGTATGCTGTGGCATACGCTTCCATTGCATTCAGGAAAACATCGCTATAAGCGTCGGCCCAGGCGGCCCCCCCAATTTTTGCAGGCCTGCCTGCAGGGAAATCCGGATCGTTTTCGGCAATCCATTTGAGAAGCGTATAAGCTTCAAACTGGGGCATGATTCCCAGGCTAAATGCATATCCCGGTGGCATGAGGTCATCCATTGTACCCGTGGCCGTAAATAACATAAATTGATCTTCATCAACTACGGTCTTGAGGGATGAAACACTAATGGGTAATGGAGCCCAGATCAGATCAGCGCCTTTTCGTTTCAATGATTCGTAACCGGTAATATACAGGGCGGAATCATATTGGCCATCGAAAGAAGTCACTTCGAGTTTAACTCCAGGGATGAGATTTTCTTCGTTATAATATCTAACCACATCATCCAGCGCTTTATTTATGATGGACATTGCGCTGGATGATACACCGGTCAGGTCCGTGAGATTCCCGATGGTGATAATCATCGGTTCCTTCTCTTCAATGACAGGATTACCTGTAACTGAAATTTCAGGTGATTCCTGCTCGCTATCACTGCAGGCATTTAGCGACAGCGCCAGCAATAGTATAAATATGATGATTGCATTTACGATTCGCACGATTCCCCCCTTTCAACCCGGAATTTTGTGAGCATGACAGTTTATTTCTTTTTGGAAATTCTGCTACTGCTCGGTTTTGAATTCTCTTTGAAAATCTTCTCAGCTTTAGCAACAGTAGCACCTTCATGTATGATGGCGCGCAGAGCCTTTATCATCGCCACCGGATGCTTGTGCTGCCAGATATTCCTGCCCAGGTTCTGCCCGATGGCACCCTTTTGCATGCCATCGTGGATGAACTCGAACACCTGCCGTTCGGTCTTTACCCTGGGCCCACCGGCGATTACTACCGGAACCGGACATCCATTCGTAACTTTATCAAAATTCTCACACCAGTAGGTTTTCACCACGCGGGCGCCCAGTTCGGCAGCGATACGGGAACACAGGGCCAGATAGCGGGCATCCCTTTTTTCCAGCTCTTTGCCGACGGCGGTGACCGCCATTACCGGAATGCCGTATTTCTCTCCCTCATTGACAAGTTTGGCCAGATTCATCAACGACTGTTTTTCGTAGTCGGTTCCCACAAAGATGGAAACGCCCACTGCTGCCACATTCAGCCGGATAGCCTCTTCCATTGAAGTGGTGATTTCCTCATTGGCCAAGTCGCTGCCCACCACGCTGGTACCGCCCGACACCCGCAGGATAATAGGTTTGGTGTTCTGCGGGTCAATTGATGAGCGCAGCACTCCCCGTGTAACAAATATGGCATCGGCGTAGGGCATCAGCGGTTCGACGGTTTTGCCGGGCTGCTCCAGCCTCTGGGTCGGCCCCTGAAAGTAGCCGTGATCTATGGGCATGAACACGCAGTGCCCATCGGATTGAATGAGTTGCGCAAGGCGGTTTTCCATTCCCCAGTCCATGTTGTTCCTCCTGTTTGAATTGATTATACCCTCCCTCTTTCCCCATGGAAGGGAATTAGAGAGAAGGAGAATCTCACCCTCACTTATCTCGCCTTTCAAAAGCGAGGAATTAATCTTTCCGGTTGCAAAACACAATATGCTTTTCCCACTCAGGGGAAGCTTCCGGAAAATCAGTGCGGAAATGTGCGCCGCGGCTCTCTTCCCGTGTCAAAGCGGCTTCGACGAGAAGTCTTCCGGCCAGCACCATATTGCAAAGCTCATAATAGGGTCGGTCAGTCGGTTCTCCGAGAGTCTTGTGCCAGGCAGCCAGGGTAGCTGCCACCTCCTCAAGCCTGTCTTTGCTGCGGATAATCCCCGCGCTTTCCCATAGAAGCTGTTGAAGTGTGGCCAGCCTGAGTGGCGTGGTAACTCCTGAGGTGTCGTGATCTTTCAAACTGGTATCTATCCTCACCACCGACGATTTTTCAGGAGTGGTCAGGTTTCCCTTGGCCCTTTCTACAATCCTCCGGCTGAAAACCAGCACTTCCATCAGGGAATTCGAAGCTAAGCGATTGGCTCCGTGAACGCCGGTGCAGGCAACCTCGCCGCAGGCAAACAAACCGGAAATGTTGGTCTCTCCGTAAGCGTTTGTCCTGACTCCTCCCATCATGTGATGAGCCGCAGGCGCTACCGGAACCAGTCCTTTGGTAATATCCAGACCATGATCCAGGCAGAACCGATAAATAGTCGGGAAGCGGGTAGTGATGGTTTTGCGATCCAGGTGAGTCACATCAATGAAAACACGTTCGCTGCGAGTTTTCCGCATCTGGGCCACGATACCCCGGGCCACGATATCGCGCGGGGCCAGTTCCGCTTCGGGAGTATAATCCGGCAGGAATTGCTTTCCGTCCACATCACGAAGTATCCCGCCTTCGCCCCGGACCGCTTCGCTGATAAGGAACGGGGGGATTCCCGGCAGACGAATGGCCGTGGGATGGAACTGGCAGAATTCCATATCTGTTATCTCGGCTCCGGCTTTGTAAGCCAGAGCGATACCATCGGCGGTGGCCACATCCGGATTGGTAGTCAATTTGAAAAGCCGGCCAGCCCCGCCTGTGGCAAGGATGATATTCGATGAAGCGAATTGTTCCAGTGAGCCAATTCTGGATTCGAAGGTAACCACTCCTGTAGCCTTGCCGTTCTGAACAATGATCTCAGTAGCCAGACAGTACTCCATGATGGTGATGTTGTGTGAAGCACGGACCGCATTACTCAACGTGACCTCAATCCGCTCTCCGGTGGCGTCTCCCCCGGCATGAAGTATGCGCGGGATGCTGTGAGCGGCTTCTTTGGTAAGGGCTATCGCTCCGAACTGAGTATCGAAGGGAACGCCGATGTCGATGAGATCGGCGATCCGATCGCCGGCTTCCTCGGTGAGAATCCGAACGGCAACAGGGTCACACAATCCCGCACCGGCAGATATGGTGTCTTCAAAGTGCAATTCCGGGGAATCACCATCGCCAATGGGAGCGGCAATGCCCCCCTGAGCATATTTTGTATTGCACTCATCAAGGCTGTCCTTGGTAAGGATGAGCACACTGCCTACCTCGCGGGCCAGCAACGCAGTATAGAGCCCGGCAATCCCGCTCCCGATTATGATTATATCGAACTCTTTGTTATTAGCCATTTTTCGCTATCCTGTATGCAGGGGCAATTCACGAATTGCCCCTGCGATATTAACATTCCGATGTCACCGCCGGTATTCCCCGGAGTGACCAGGCTCCCGCATGATCGATCTTCACATCGACCAGTTCTCCAAGGCAATCCTTTTCACTTTCAAAGAATACCAGTTTGTCACCTCTGGTCCGGCCCTGCCATTTGCCACTTCTTCGTCCTTCGACCAGTATCCGGACGCGCTCGTCCAAAAAGCCGGCATTCTTTTCTCTGGAAATCCGCTCCTGAATTTCCTCTACCAGCTTCAGCCGCCTCCGTTTTTCTTCGGCGGGCACATTGTCTTCCAGCCTGCGCGAGGCAATAGTGCCGGGCCGTGGCGAGTAGGCTGCAACATGGACTGTATCAAATCGGAACTCCTCAAGCAAGTCGAAAGTTTGCTGAAACTGAGCCTCAGTCTCTCCCGGAAAGCCCACGATAATATCGTTGCTCAAAGCCACATCGGGAACAGCATCACGGATGCGGCGGATCAAATCCTTATATTGCTCAACGGTGTAACCCCGGCGCATCACCTGCAAAATCTCGTTATCACCTGCTTGAACCGGCAGACTGATATGCTCGCAGACTTTCTCCAGCGAAGCAATCGCCTCTATCAGTTTCTGGCTCATATCCTTGGGGTGAGAGGTCAGAAATCGAATGCGTGCCAGACCTTCGATCCGATTAACTTCTGCCAGTAAATCGGCCAGGTCCGGTTTTTCGGACAGATCGTGGCCGTAGGAATCGACATTCTGCCCCAGCAGGGTGACTTCTTTAACTCCGCTTTGAGCTAACTGTTGAATTTCATCAAGTATCTCCGCCACAGGGCGGCTCTTCTCCCTGCCACGCCGGTAGGGCACGATGCAGTATGAACAGAAATTATTGCATCCCTGAATAATGGGGACAAAAGCTGTCGGCGATTGGCCAAGAGCAGGGGCCGATTTTTGAGGTGCGGATTCAGCCTGTTTTTCGGCATGCGCCAGCAGATCATCAAACTGCTGTGGTTTGAGGAAGAAATCAACATGAGGGAACCTCTCTCTCAAGTGATCGATATGGGAATTGACCATGCAGCCGGTGAGTACGATAGTGGTATCAGGATAATTCCGCTTGATCGACTTCAAATTAGAAAGTTTATTGACTACTTTGTCCTCCGCACTCTGCCGCACCACACAACTATTGAGGATAATTATATCAGCCTCCTCCGGCTTTGGAACTTGCTGGTAGCCAAATTGCTCCAGTTTCCCGGCAAGGTTTTCAGAGTCAGCCTTGTTCATCTGGCAACCGATTGTCCAGATATAGAAGCGATTCATACGCCGATTATATCACACCTTGCATTACCCCCATAGCCAGCGTAAAATGTTTTTGCAAGATAGAAAGCCTTGAAAAAGCTTTCTTTTTGCTGGATTCGGGAGGATATTTGCAATGGAAAAGGGTACATGGACAGTCAAAACGGGATTAGCCCAGATGCTAAAAGGCGGGGTCATCATGGATGTGGTCACCCCGGAACACGCCAAAATCGCTGAAGAGGCCGGGGCCTGCGCGGTCATGGCTTTGGAAAGGGTGCCTTCGGACATACGCGCCGATGGCGGGGTCGCCCGGATGTCAGACCCCGGGTTGATACAGGCAATTATAGAATCTGTGAGTATACCGGTGATGGCCAAATGCCGCATCGGGCATTTTGTTGAGGCTCAGGTGCTGGAGTCGCTGGGAGTAGATTACATTGATGAATCCGAAGTCCTCACCCCGGCTGACGAGGCCAATCATATCTTCAAGCATGATTTCAAGGTCCCCTTCGTTTGCGGGTGCCGCGATCTGGGCGAGGCTTTGCGCCGCATCGGCGAAGGCGCTGCCATGATCCGCACCAAGGGTGAGGCCGGAACCGGGAATATCGTGGAAGCGGTTCGGCACATGCGGTCGGTGATGGGGAATATCCGCAAGCTTCAGAGCATGACCGAAGACGAATTGATGGCCGAGGCAAAAAGACTCGGTGCCCCCTTCGAGCTAATTAAAGAGGTGCACGATACCGGAAAGCTGCCGGTGGTTAACTTTGCTGCTGGAGGAATCGCCACTCCGGCCGATGCTGCCCTCATGATGCAACTGGGCGCGGATGGTAATTTCGTCGGTTCCGGGATTTTCAAATCATCCAGCCCGGAGATTATGGCCCGGGCGATTGTCAAAGCCACTACTCACTATCAGGACCCGCAGATTATCGCCGAAGTTTCCCGGGACTTGGGGAAAGCCATGCCGGGGCTGGAGATAAAAGCTATCCCTGAAGACGAACTGCTGGCAAGCAGGGGCTGGTAAAATCGAAGATATGAAAAGAATCGGGGTGCTTGCACTACAGGGAGCCTTCACCGAACATATCGCCATGCTGAATCGACTTGGCGCTGAAGCGATCCCGATTCGCCTGCCGGAAGAACTTGCGGGACTGGACGGCCTCGTGATTCCCGGAGGCGAAAGCATCACCATCGGGAAACTGATGCGGGCTTACGATCTGACCGACCCTCTGAAAAGGCTTATTACAAATGGTTTGCCTGTTATGGGAACCTGTGCCGGAATGATTCTGTTGGCCAGTCAGGTTATCGGATCCAACGGCTATTCGCTCGGGGTTATGGATATCGGTGTGCGGCGGAATGCTTTCGGCCGGCAGGTTGATAGTTTCGAAGCTGATCTTACTATGCCTGCGCTCGGTGAACCGCCATTTCATGCGGTCTTTATTCGTGCTCCCTGGATTGATAATCTCGGGGCCGGAGTTGAAACTCTGGCCCGGCTTGATAACGGAACTCCGGTAGCTGCCCAATCAGGCAATATTATCGTGGCCGCTTTTCATCCGGAATTAACATCCGATACACGGCTTCACTCTTATTTTCTGGATTTAATAAAGTAATGAAAAGACTGATTACCGATGACCTGAACGTACTTCTCGGCGTTTTGCCCGCATACATTACTCGCCCTTTGTGGAACAGTGACGAACGTAATGAGCTCTTGGAAGTGGTGCTTGATCTGGGGCGTCAGCCGGAGGCACGCTATACCGATAAACAGGTAGCCCTTAACCCATCAGAAATTACTCAGGAAGATATCGACTACGTAGTTGCCCGCGTTGGGAAATTCGGTGAGGACAACCGCGCTGGAATCGAAAGAACCCTTCATCGTATCTCTGCCATTCGCAATCGCACCGGGCGTATCATCGGACTTTCTTGCCGCGTGGGACGGGCCGTATTCGGCAATGCGGAGATGATTCGGGATCTGGTGGAATCGGGGCAAAGTATCATGCTGCTGGGGCGGCCTGGTGTGGGAAAGACCACCATGTTACGTGAAGTAGCCAGGGTGATGGCGGATGAGATGGGGAAGCGGGTGGTAATTGTTGATACCTCCAACGAAATCGCCGGGGATGGGGATATTCCCCATCCTGCCATCGGTCGCGCCCGCAGGATGCAGGTGGCCCGCCCCTCGATGCAGCACGCCGTGATGATCGAAGCCGTGGAAAACCACATGCCTGAAGTTATCATCATTGATGAGATTGGCACTGAGCTTGAAGCCACAGCCGCCCGCACCATCGCCGAACGGGGAGTACAACTGATAGGGACGGCACATGGCAACGAACTGGAAAACCTGATCATGAATCCAACGCTTTCCGATCTTGTGGGCGGCATTCAAACCGTTACTCTGGGTGACGACGAGGCCCGAAGGCGGCGAACTCAGAAATCCATCCTGGAACGCAAAGCCCCTCCGACATTCGACATGCTTGTTGAGATATTGGAATGGGACCGTGTAGCTATACACCCTGATGTAGCTTCTACAGTGGATGCCATCCTCCGCGGACGTGAACTGCACACCGAAGAACGCTGGTTTGATGAGGATGGTGAAGTGAAGAGCAAAGAGGCGGCACCTCCGGTTCCAGCCAAATCTGCCACTGTGAGTGAACCTCCCGAAGAATCCCCTCCCAAAGGAATTTATCCCTTCGGTATTGATCGGAGCCGACTGGAAAAGGTGGCTCGCAAAATGCAGATATCTTTAAATCTGGTTGAAAGTCTGAACGCAGCTGACCTTCTGATGATTACCAAGAATCACTATCGCAAGAACCCGCAGATACTTGAGACGGCCGAGGCGAGCAAGATTCCCATCTACGTTTTGCGGAGCAACACACTCTCGCAAATAGAACACAGTCTGGCCGATCTGTACGGCTTGCAGGAATCGAACGATCCTGCCGAGGAAGCCCTTCAAGAGGTGGAGGAGGCTATCAACGCTGTGAAGGGAGGGGAGGGAGCCATAGAACTGGGGCCGCAGAATTCATTCATCCGTCGTCTTCAACATGAGATGATCGCCAAATATGATTTGCACTCCGAAAGCGCAGGTAAAGAACCGGGTCGACGGGTAAAGGTTTTTGAATAGATACTTTGTGGCCAATCAGGCCAGGTAGAACTTTCTGGCCAGTTCGTGGAGAAACGTGGGAATAGGGTGAAATACCCGGAAAACTCCATAAGTGAAAAAGGCTATCGTTATTCCAATTCCCATTCCGCCCAGTATATCCAGTGGATAATGAGCCCCGGCATACATTCGTGAAATCGACCACAGAATAGCGAGCACAAAGATCGGGATTGATGCCTTTCGATTGTAAATCCACAGACCAGTTGCTGCTCCAAAGGCAACTGCTGCCAGGTTCGCCGGGAACGAGGGATCATGAGGCATGTAGAAAAGCGATTCTGCTGCCTGCCTGGCTTTTTCCCCATCCACAAAAGGACGATCCCACAAATCGACATAATTGTTGATAAGCGATACAAATCCACAGGCGATTCCCAGTGAAGCGGAAGCACACATTACCCCGTACTGGTTTTTCACGCGGTGAACAGGATCATCAGTCCCGAACCACAGGAGCAACATATAAAGGCTTATACTCACCGGAATAAAAAAATCGGTGCACAACAGGGCCATCACATCATCGCAGACCGAACATTCGCCGGCAAGGCCAGCAATCCATTCCGATATTCCTGCATCCGGAGAGGTCATTGTTTCTTTTTCCGCCTGTTCCAGCGATAAGAAAATGCCTGGTAAGCCGTTCTGGTTTTCAAATCCTCAAGTCCTTCTCCAATTACAGGCTCGGCCTCAGATTTAAATCCACGGTGATTGACCAGCGAGGAAACTATAAAAGTGAGTACAAGCGCCAGGAATGCCCCAAGGAGAAAAAATACCAGTTGTTCGTGCCCCTCAACGACAGCCGCATCATTGGCATTCATATTGAGATCGGCACAGGTGAAAAACCAGATGTACGTTATGCCCAAAATGGCCAACCCGCCAGCGAGAGTGAGATGAGGTTTTCTGAAGAACCACAGGCCCTTGAAGTCGCCGATAAATGCTCCTATTTGATATATGCCCAGACATCCTCCGAAGGTGAGGAGCAGATACGTCATGGCATCAAAATTCATTAACGAAGGCAATGTACAACTCTCAAAATAAGTATAGCAAGCCTAATGAGGCCAGACAAGCTGTGGATTATTGCGCCGGGCAAGGCTGTTTACTCTGCCTTAGAATAGTTTTGAGTATCGTGGTAAAATTAGATCATACCGATAATTTCAGCGGAGGATCAAGAGGATGCCATCTGTAGATGTAGTGAGCCAGGTCAATATGCAGGCTCTGGATAATGCGGCTAACAATGTCAAGCGTGAAGTTGCCACGAGATTCGATTTCCGCAATGTCGAAACCGAGATTACCCTCAACAGGAAGGAAAGTTCTTTCCATTTGCGCAGCGGTGATGACATGAAAATAAAGTCGTTGCGGGAGATGCTGGTCGAACAGTGCGTCAAGCAGAAAGTTGACCCGAAATGCCTGGAATTTAAAGAAATCGAAGCTACATCTCGTGGCGGGGCCAAGATGAATATTACCATCAGGGAAGGGATTCCCAAGGAAACCTGCAAGAAAATGGTAAAAGAGATCAAGCAACTTAAACTCAAGGTACAGGCTACTATTCAGGATGAGCAGGTCAGGCTTTCCGGCAAGAAAATCGATGATCTCCAGACGATCATGACAACGCTTAAGGAGCAGGATTACGGTATCCCGCTTCAGTTCGTAAATATGAAGAGTTGAGAGGGGAAGATATTGCTGAACAAAATCATCAAAAGTATTCGTAACAAACTATCCGGGAGTGTGGAAGATCAGGAACAGGAGGTTGTTGTCCTTGCCCCTCCACCTGTTGAAGAGGTCGAAGCTCAACCTGTGCAACGCACTCCAAAATCGCAACCCGCCCGGCAAAGCAAGAAGCCGAAGCCAGCATCTCCAAAGTCTTCTCCGGTTCCTGATAAGGAGGAACCGAAGGTCGCGCCCAAACCTAAATGGAGTCTGGCACAATTCAAGGTTGAACCTTCGGAAGGGAAGACACGTTTCCATGATCTCGATCTGCCGTCAGAAATCATGCATGCCATATTCGACTTGGGCTTTGAATACTGCACCCCGATCCAGGCCGGAATACTGCCGCAGACCCTTAGTGGAGTAGATGCCTCGGGCCGGGCTCAGACCGGAACCGGCAAAAGCGCCGCCTTCTTGATCACCATTCTTACGCGGTTTAAGAGAAATCCGATCAAAGAAAAAAGACAGCCCGGCACACCGCGCGCCCTGATTATGGTTCCTACCAGGGAGCTGGCTTTGCAGGTTGAAAAAGATGCCAATGCTCTGGGGAAATATTCCCGGTGCAAGGTAGCCGCCGTTTTTGGGGGGATGGATTACAAGAAGCAGCAGCAGATGCTGACCGAAAAGGTTGTTGATATCGTGGCAGCTACCCCGGGAAGATTGCTGGATTTCAAGAAACGGGGAGATGTTCACCTTGACAAGGTTGAGATACTGGTCATCGACGAAGCCGACCGGATGCTCGATATGGGTTTCATCCCCGATATGCGTCAGATAATCAGCAGCACCCCACCCAAAACCAAACGGCAGACGCTGTTTTTTGGCGCCACTCTCACCCCGGAAGTTACCCGGCTCTCTGCTCAGTGGACCCATAAGCCCTTTACAGTCGATATTGAGCCGGAGCAGGTGGCTGTGGATAGCGTTGACCAGCTCGTTTATCTCATCACCTCCCGGGAGCGGTTCAAACTCCTGTACAATCTGATTACCCGGCAGAACCTGGAAAGGGTCATCGTTTTCTGTAATCGCCGTGATGCTACCAAGAGACTGGCGGACAAACTCAAATCGTACGATATTAACTGTGCCATACTTTCCGGTGACGTGGACCAGAAGAAACGCATCAGCACGCTGGAGAATTTCCGTTCCGGCAAAATCAGGGTACTGGTAGCCACCGATGTAGCCGGGAGAGGCATTCACGTTGATGATATCAGCCACGTGGTCAACTACAACTTGCCGATGGACCCGGAGGACTACGTGCACCGCATCGGGCGTACCGGCAGGGCAGGGGCTACCGGCATTTCCATCAGTTTTGCCACTGAGGATGAGGCCTTCCAGCTTCCTGCCATCGAAGAGTTCCTGGGAGAAAAATTGAACTGTACATATCCGGAAGATGCACTGCTGGCCAAATTGCCTTCCCCATCATCTGAAAAGACCGGTTCGGCAAAAAGCCGTCCGCGCAATCCGCAGCCTAGGAAGCGCAGCTACCCGAAAAAGAGCGGTGAAAGCAAGAGTTAGAAGAAGGCTTCGAGGTTGTCCCATCCCTCATCTCCCCGTATAATAGAAACAGATAGTTGCGAATGGAGGCTATTTGAAATGCTTGAAGACTATGCTCATTTTCCTATCAATGAGGAGATCGAATATTCAACCGGCTGCGTCTGGAAGTCAGAAGAGGAAACCATGACTTACGGTGATGAAGAAGTTCTTTATTTCGTGGGTAATGCCAGTGCTATGGGTGGCTGCTGCGCTGGTTACTATCCACCGCACAAATACATCATGATACCGGGATATCTCAGGAACTGGCAGTGCAAAACCAGTGAGCAGGGTCTGCCGGTATCGGAGATTGAGCCCATTCGTGATGAAAATATCCGGGGCGAACTTATCCAGCTTTTTCGGGACAAATACAATATCAACGAAGTTGTGGTGTGGTAGGAGCGCTTAATGAAAATCACCGATAATGTGTTTTTCTTCCCCGAAACGGGAATGATGGATTGCAACACCTGTGTGATCAAAGATGAGTCTACTGTGCTGATCGACCCGGGGCTGGATCGCTATCTGCCCGGACTTCTCCAGAACATGGAAAAGGATGGACTTGCCCCGCAGGATATCGATATTATTATCAATACCCATCTACATCTGGACCATTACTGGGCCTGTGACGAGCTAAAAAAAATCACCGGTGCCAGGATTCTCCTGCACACTTTGCAGAAAGATTATTATGATCTTACTGTAGTTGGGGTGTCCCGGGTTTTCGGGATGGATCCGATCCACATCAAAGAAGACGGAATTATGGATGGGACCCTGAACACAGGGAAACTGGAGTTTGAAATCATTAATGCCCCCGGGCATTCCCCCGATAGTATTTGTTTCTATAACAAAGAGCAGGGGGTAGCGATCTGCGGAGACGTGGTTTTCGCTGGAAACACTGGCCGGGTTGATTTCCCGGGTGGGAGTGGGGATCAACTCAAGGAGAGCATAGAAGCACTTTCCAGGCTGGAGATTGAGCATCTGCTCCCCGGACATATGGGAATCGTCTCCGGGGCCGATAATGTGCAGCGAAACTTCGAGTTTGTCCGCAAGAATGTTTTCCCCTGGCTCTAACGTCAAGCGCAATTTCTCTTGACACCCTATTGCCCTTGTGATAAATTTATGAGGGGATTTACTTGCATTTTGGTCTAATTTGGGGCTAAAGTGTTTTAAAGAGGATAATTTAGACTAAAGGAGGTTTGCAATATGAACATGATCGTGTGTGTCAAGCAGGTGATCGATCCGGAAACGCCGGCAGCGTCATTCAAAATCGATCCCGAAGCCAAGAAAGCGGTGGCATCAAAAGATAAGGGGATGGTCATCAGTCCCTTTGATGAGAATGCGGTGGAAGCTGCTATGAAGGTCAAGGATGCCGCTGGCGGGGATGGCAAGGTGATGATTCTCTCCATGGGCGGAGATTCGGCCAAGGATGTTATCAAGCACAGTCTGGCTATGGGTGGAGATGAAGGATACAAGCTGACCGATCCCGCTTTTGATGATTCCGATGCTTATGCCACTGCTGCCACTATTGCCGAAGCGATCAAGAAAATCGGCGATTACGATATTATCTTTTGCGGCAGGCAGGAAGGTGACTGGGATGCCGGGCAGGTCGGTTCAGGGATTGCTGAAATTCTGGGAATTCCCAGCGTGACCCCTATTCAGAAAATCGAAGTCAGTGATGGAAAAGCAACCGTGGAACGCGTGCTGGCTGATGGATATGAGACGATTGAAGTACCGTTGCCACTGCTGGTCACGGTGAGCAATGAAATCGGTGAACCGCGATATGCCACCCTGAAAGGAATCATGGCGGCGGCCAAAAAGCAGGTAACCAACTGGAGTTCGGCGGATGTTACTCCTGCACAGGCCCGCAGCCAGATGCTCAAGATATACATCCCGGTCCATGAAGGAAAATGCGAATTCGTTGAGGGTGAGACCGTCGAGGAAGCTGGAGCCAATCTGGCTGCCAAACTCAGGGAGGCCAAGTTAATCTAGGGTTTCCCCGGATTAATCAGGAGGTAAAACAATGGCTGAAACTAAAGGCGTTTTTATTGTTGGAGAAGTTGTTGAAGGAAAACTTGCTGCTGTCTCGACAGAACTGCTGGGTATCGGCAGGAAGCTGGCTAATGATCTGGGCCAGGAACTGGCGGCAGTGCTCATCGGGAGCGGGGTTGGAGACCTTGCCAATGAAGCCATCTCCTTTGGCGCTGACAAGGTTTATGTGATCGATAATCCCATGTTTGCCGATTACACAACTGATGGATATGCGCTCGCTATGGAGAAGCTCAATGCCGAAGTTGCGCCGGAGATCATTCTTATGGCGCAGACTTTCACGGGCATGGACCTCTCACCCCGGCTGGCTTTCAAGCTGGGAGCAGCCACCATTCTGGACTGTGTCGATCTCGCAATTGAGGATGGCAAGTTACAAAAAACCAAACCGGTCTATGGCGGAAATGCTGTGGCTGTGTATGTGAGTGAAACCAAGCCTCAGATGGCTACCATCCGGGCCAAAGCTTTTGAACCGCTGGCTCAGGATACTTCCCGCTCCGGTGAAGTGGTTAACTTCGATCCCGGACTCGATGCATCGGTCATTCGGCAGAAGGTTACGGGCAAGGTCAAAGAAGAAGTTGAGGGAATCAAACTGGAGGATGCCGAAGTGGTAGTTTGCGGTGGCCGGGGATTGGGTTCTTCGGAAGCTTTCGGTGACCTTCAGGAACTGGCCAAACTGATGGGTGGTGCGGTTGGCGCCAGCCGTCCTCCCTGCGATTCAGGATGGATTCCCACTAATGCCCAGATCGGGCTCACCGGCAAGATGGTTGCCCCGAATGTCTATATCGGAATCGCGCTTTCCGGTTCAAGTCAGCATCAGGCGGGGATGTCCGGTTCAAAGAATATAATTGCTATCAACAAGGACCCCGAGGCCAATATCTTCGGGATAGCGCATTACGGGGTGGTTGGCGATTACAAGAAAGTTCTCCCTGCTTTTAAGGAAAAGTGTCAGGAACTGCTGGGCAAGTAGAATTTCGATTACATGATTGACAAGGTTCGCCTCTCCTTCGAGTGGGGGCGAACCTTTTTCATTGATTGCAAATATGTCTCGACGGGCAGACTCTTTGTGGTAAAATGAGACTACCCTGAGGTGAGCAATGCCAGCCAATCTGACCCCTGCATATTTCGAGGCTGAAAAACGTTTCCGTGCCTCCGAAACCCCGGAGCAAAAGCTCGAAGCTCTCAACGAGATGCTCAAGGTCATGCCCAAACACAAGGGTACCGATGGCCTTCGTGCTGAACTGCGCACCAAGATTGCCAAGCTGCAGAAGGAATCTGCCAAAGAGCAGGCTACTTCCAAAAAAGGGGGGGTATATCATGTCCCCAAGGAGGGGGCGGGGCAGATAGCCATGGTTGGCCTGACGAATGCCGGAAAGTCCCAACTCATGGCAGCGACGACCAGCGCTCGTGTGGAGGTGGGGGACTATCCCTACACTACCCGATTGCCTCAGCCGGGGATGGTAAAGTACGAAAATGTTCAGGTTCAACTTGTCGACATGCCTCCCATAACCGATCAGGATGCTCATCCCTGGTTTGCGGCTGTTCTGCGGGCTACCGATGCTCTTATGCTGATGGTTGATCTGGAGATCGATCCGGTGGCGGAAATGCAGGAATTACTGACCGAACTGGTCAAATATAGGCTGGGACCTGAGGGCGTTCCCGATATATCCGATGAGGTGCTGTTTCACAAGAAAGGGTTGATAGTGGGAACCAAGAGCGATCTCGACCTCTCGGGTGAAAATTTCGCTATGCTCAAGGCAGAATATGGGAGTGCAATTCCGGTGCTTGCCATCTCTTCCACAGAAGAAACCGGACTGGATGACCTGCGCAAGGCATCCTTCGATATGCTGGAAGTAATTCGAGTGTATACCAAGTCGCCGGGTGTCGAGGCGGACATGACCGATCCGATGGTCATTAAAGAAGGCAGCACCCTTGAGGAAGCTGCCGAGGCCGTTCACAAGGACTTCCGTCGAAATCTCAAATTTGCTCTTATCTGGGGTTCCGGCAAGTTCCCCGGGCAGCGAATCAAAAGGGATCACATCGTCCAGGATGGAGATATCCTGGAGTTGCATGCCTGATGTTATTGTCTTTTCAAACTACGAAGATCACGAAGATATTGATTTAAGCAACTTTTGATCAGTTCCTCACCTTTTGGGGGGCTACCCCCACAAAACTTAAGGGTTTGCCCCGTATCATCTTCGGCCCCGATACTTCACAATATAGTGTCTTTATATGGTGATCAATCTGTTATTTGTGTAGCCTGTGGGCGTTTTTTTATGTGAAAGCACCGACAAAACATGTCAAATTGTTTAAACAAAGAACAAAACAATAAAAGGATGGAGTAATGAGGTATGAAGACACTTCCTAAAAAGGCATATGTTTTGTGATAGCATACTCAATCAATTTCAAAAATAAAGGAGGCAAAATGAAAATTTCAATTTTAACCAAACTTTTAATCGTAGTAATGATCCTGGCAATTGTCCCTCTGGCGATTCTGGGATTCCTTTCCCTTTCAAACATCTCGGATATGGAAGATACCTCGATTGAAGAAGTCGATGCAATGACGACAACGGCGGTGGAGGATAGTTCTCAGGCGCTCAATGACTTGGGCGTACAGATGGTCACCCAGCAGGCTCAGGATGTTGCCCGGCAGATGGAAATATACCTGACCCAGAATCCGGATAAGACCATGGCTGAACTGCAGGGTGATACCTACTTGATCTTTGAAACACCCGATGACCAGGTCCCCTTGTATGCCGGTATCCATTATGGAGCGAGTGATTCGGAAGTGCTCAGCCTGGCCGGTTCGCTGGCGATTGCCGAGGGCGGTCAGTGGGACCGGTTCGTGGATGAGGGAGGAAACACGATCGACCTGACCGGGAAATTCCTGCTCAATGCTTCTGATGGCACCGCGGGATTCATCACGGCCAATACGGCCAGTACGGTTACCGCACAACCGGCCGGACCTCCCGGAACCACCTTCGACTGGGATTCCGGAGATCCCTATTTCTGGGGGATTGCCATCCAGCCCGTTGGCGGTGATGAAGGTGGTTATACTGTCCTCTGTGATGGCGCCACCGGCGTTCCAAAGTTCCACCCCAGTCCGATCGTTGTGAACCTACCGGATAACGTGGGGCGGCAGATGTTCCCCGATATATACACGATCATGGATAGAAGTATCCAAAATGCCGATGTTTCTTCTGGTGTTTTTGCCTTTGCTGAATCAGAAGGCGCCGAGCCGAAAGACAGGTTCTCCGTATTCTATCCGGTAAAGGATGCCAACGGGAATTATGTCCAGACGGCGGATGGGACTACTTTCATGGTTTCGGTTGCGGCATATATGGAAGCATTCAATGCCCCTGTAGAAGCGATTGAACAGCAACTGGTACAGAACAGAGATACGGTGGCGGCCGATATTTCGGATGCAAAAGATAGCACCCAGCAGATGACGTGGATTGTGGTGGGCATCATGGTGGCGGTGGTGGCTGTCGTTTCACTGTTCTTTGGCAGAAGTGTCGTCAGCCCAATTAAAAAGTTGACGAACGCGGCGGATAAGGTCAGCAAGGGCGATATGAGCGTGAAGATCGATATAACCGGCAGCAAAGATGAGATTGGTGACCTGGCCGATAGCTTTGCCCGTATGGTGGCTTCCATGAAATTCATGCTTGAAGATGACGATGAAGAACCGGAGGCTGAATTCAGTGAAGAGGTAAAAGCTGCTCTGGATTAAAATAGTACAGCAGGGTATGGATTATTCATAATACTGGGGTAAAGTCATGCCATTATATGATGATGTA
>Ga0180432_10000919_pt1 | contig 47384 bp, 44 predicted proteins | sample SS_ome_10_FD_132414 | JGI IMG/M metagenome (GOLD analysis project Ga0180432, IMG submission 132414) | Hypersaline lake sediment archaeal communities from the Salton Sea, California, USA - SS_1_MS_2 metaG | ecosystem: Environmental > Aquatic > Non-marine Saline and Alkaline > Hypersaline >...
GGGTCTCGCGACCCGTGGCCATGCCCATGCCGCCCTCGGGGTCGCGCAAGGGGCCCAGCTTGCGGAAGCGCTCCCGGCGCGCGCGCCGGCGCTCGGCCGCGGGGATTGCCGACAGCTCGGTGAGCACCCGGTACAGGTACTGATCGAGCACCTGCGCCGCGGCGTCGTGGTCGGTGTGCGCCCCGCCCTCGGGCTCCGGCACCACGGCATCCACCACGCCCCAGCGGTAGCAGTTGGCGGCCGTGGGCTTGAACGCCTGGGCGGCCTGGCGCGCCTTGCCGGCGTCGCGCCACAGGATCGCCGACGCGCCCTCGGGGCTGATGACCGAATAGGTGCTGTTCTCGAGCATCAGCACGCGGTCGGCCACGCCCAGACCCAGGGCGCCGCCCGACGACCCCTCGCCGATCACCACGGCCACCGTGGGCACGTCGAGCCGCCACATCATCTGGATGCTGCGGCTGATGGCGCCTCCCTGCCCGCGCTCCTCGGCGCTGGCGCCCGGGAACGCCCCCGGGGTGTCGATGAGCGTGACCACCGGGATGCCCAGGCGGTTGGCGACCTCCATCACCCGCATGGCCTTTCGATAGCCCTCGGGCCCGGCCATGCCGAAGTTGCGGTAGGTGCGCTCGTTGGTGTCGCGGCCCTTCTGCTGGCCGATGAACGCCACGGGGCGGTCGTGGAAGCGGCCGAACCCGGCCACCATGGCGGCATCATCGCCGTACAGGCGGTCGCCGTGCATCTCCTCGAACTCGGTGCACAGGCGGTTGATGTAGTCGAGCGTGTACGGGCGCTCCGCATGGCGCGCCAGCTGCACGCTCTCCCAGAGGTCGTCGTCCTCGGGCTCCGGCGCGCGGCGCACCTTGTCGGCCACCTTGCGCACGAACCGCCCGCCGGGCGTGCCGTCGCTCATCCGGCGTCCTCGCCGTCGGTGGATCCGGGTCGGATGCGCCCCACCATCGACCGCACCTTCTGCGCGCCGCCCTGCGCCCACTGCAGCGCCGGCGGGGACGAGCCGCCGTTGCCCTCGGCAGGCGGTCGCTGCAGGATGTGCAGCACCCGGCCAATGCGCTCGGCCAGCTCGCGGCGGTCCACCACGTCGTCCACCTGTCCGTTGCGCAGCTGCGCCTCGGCGCGACCGAAGTCGTCGGGCAGCACCTCGCGCGTGGTCTCCTCGATCACGCGCGGCCCGCTGAACGCGATGAGGGCGCCGGGCTCGGCATAGGTGACATCACCCAGCGACGCGAACGATGCCCACACGCCGCCGGTGGTGGGGTGCGCCAGCACCACCACCACGGGCACGCGGGCCTCGGCGAGGGCATCGAGGGCGATGACCGTCTTGGCCATCTGCATCAGCGCAAGCGTGCCCTCCTGCATGCGGGCCCCGCCCGAGGCCGCCACCACGATGAGCGGCAGGCCCCGCTGCGCCGCGTAGTCGCATGCGCGCGCGAACTTCTCGCCCACCACGGCGCCCATGCTGCCGCCCATGAACGTGAAGTCCATGATGGCCGCCACGGCGGGCTGGTGGCGCACCTCCAGCTCGGCGCACACGATGGCCTCGCCCATGCCGGTGGACTTCTCGGCGTCGGCGATGCGCTCGGTGTAGGGCTTGAGGTCCGTGAACTGCAGCGGGTCGGCTGCCCGGAGCTCGGGCCACAACTCCACGTAGCCCCCCGGCTCGCCCAGCTGCTCCAGGCGCTCGCGCGCGGTCACCGGGAAGTGGTGCCCGCAGGCGGGGCATACCCGCAGGTTGCGCTGCATCTCATCGGCCGAGTAGTGGCTATCGCACTTGGGGCACGTGCCGGCGTCGGCCTTGATCTTGCGCGGACGCGAATCGCGGTGCGCCAGCTGGCGCAGGCGATCGACCGACACGTGGATGTTCCTGCCGACGCGGCTCACTGATCCCCCATCATCGCATGGCGCCGGGGTCGGATTGGTGGATGGGCTTCGCCCCGGTGGCCAGCCAGTCCTCCACGGCCTTCCGGTACGTGGGCACCAGGCGCGCCTCGTGACGGTGCGTCAGCAGCTCGCGGGCCGCCACCTCGGGCGATCGGCCGCGCAGTCGCAGCACCGCATAGGCCACGAACAGCGAGCGGCGACGCCCGCGCTGGCAGTGGATGAGCACCCGCGCGTGCGGGTCGTCGTCCAGCCAGCCTGCGGCGATCTCGGCGGCCTGCGCCCACTTCTCGGGCGGCTGGTGGCGGCCGTGGTCCCACATGGGCGCCACGGCCACGTTTCGGTCGCCGAACACCTGGCGCTCGGCCGACAGGTCCTGGCTGAAGTGCGTCTGCAGCCGGGCGCGGCAATTGACCACATGGGTCACGCCCTCGCGCGCGAGGTCCTGGAGGCTCTCGGGCGTGGGCACGCTGCCGATGGCGATGCGCTCGTCGCCGATCCACGTCCACGGACGGGTCCTGGTGCCCGGGCCGTACACCTTGGTGGCCAGCCGGAACCACGCATCGCGAATGGGCGTGAACGCAACCCTGAGCCTGCCGGGGAAGTGGCCTCCCGCATGCCCCGAGCGGGCCATCAGTCCTCCAGGCGCCGGAAGGCGAGGGTGGCGTTGTGGCCGCCGAAGCCGAACACGTTCGACAGCGCCACGCGCACCTCGGCTTCGCGCGCCTCGTTCAGCACGTGGTCCACGCCCGCGCACTCGGGGTCGAGGTCGGTCACGTTGATGGTGGGCGGCACCACGCCGTCGCGCACGGCCAGCGCGGTGAGCGCGGCCTCCAGGCCGCCGGCGGCGCCAAGGGTATGGCCGTGCATCGACTTGGTACTGCTCACCATGGTGCGCGCGGCCTTGTCATCCCCCAGCGCGCGCTTGATCACGCGGATCTCCGACGGGTCACCCACCGGGGTGGAGGTGCCATGGGCGTTCACGTAGTCCACCTCGGACGCCTCGATGCCGGCATCGGCCAGTGCCATGGTCATCGACAGCGCCGGGCCCACCGCCGTGGGGTCGGGCTCGGTGATGTGGTGGGCGTCGCCGGACAGGCCGTAGCCCGCCAGCTCGCACACGATGTCCGCCCCGCGGTCGAGCGCATGGCCGAGCTCCTCGAGCACGATCACCGCGCCGGCCTCGCCCATCACGAACCCGTCGCGTCCGCTGTCGAACGGACGGCTGGCGGCGGCAGGGTCGTCGTTGCGCGTGGACAGCGCCTTCATGGCGTTGAAGCCCGCGATGCCCACCAGCGCCACGGCGCCCTCGGTGCCGCCGGCGATCATGGCGTCGGCGCGCCCCAGCCGGATGTGGTCGAAGGCATCGCCGATGGCGTGGTTGGCCGAGGCGCACGCGGTGGTGCTGCACGACAACGGACCCTGCAGGCCGATCTCCATCGAGGCCTGCGCGGCCCCCATGTTGGCGATGATGGTGGGGATGAACAGCGGCGACAGGCGCGTGGGGCCCAGGTCGCGAAGCCGCACGGTCTGGTCGTGCCAGGTCTGGATGCCCCCGATGCCCGACCCGATGATCACGCCCATGCGATCGGGGGCGACGGTGCCCTTTATCCCCGAATCCTCATGGCCCAGCATGGCCGCGGCCACGCCCAGGTGCGAGAACCGGTCCATTCGCCGCGCGGTCTTGCGGTCGAGGAACTGCTCGATGTCGAAGGCCTCCGGCACCTCGCAGGCGAAGTGCGTGTCGCACTCCCCCGGGTCGAACTGCCGGATGGGCGCGGCCGTGGAGGTGCCCTCCTTCGCAGCCGCCCAGGCCTCGTCGGCCGACAGGCCGAGCGGAGACACCAGCCCGATGCCCGTGATCACCACGCGGCGCAGGCCATTTGCGTCTATCAGGGTGCTTGCCATGACGTCTCCCGCCTACATCCCCAGTCCGCCGTCCACCGGGACGACGGTCCCGGTGATGAACGATGCGGCGTCCGAGCACAGGAACGCCACGAGCCCCGCGACGTCGTCCGGCGTGCCAAGCCGCCCAAGGGGGGTGTGGCCGATCAGCTGCTCCTTGATGTCGTCCGACAGCACGTTGGTCATGTCCGTCGAGATGTACCCCGGGGCGATGGCATTGGCCCGCACCCCGCGCGCGCCGGCCTCCTTGGCCAGCGACTTGGTCATGCCGATGAGGCCTGCCTTGGCGGCAGCGTAATTCACCTGCCCCGCATTGCCCATGAGCCCCACCACCGACGACACCGCCACGATCGACCCTGCGCGCCGCTTCATCATGCCGCGCAAGGCCGCGCGGGCGCAGTAGAACGAACCCGACAGGTTGGTGTCGATCACCGCCTGCCAGTCGTCGTCGCTCATGCGCATCATCAGGCCATCGCGGGTGATGCCGGCGTTCAGCACCAGGGCGTCGAGCGGTCCGAGCACATCCTCGGCCCCGGCCACCACGGCGTCGGCATCGGCCGAGCGGGCGATGTCGCCCTGCACCACGGCCGCCTGGCGGCCGGCGGCGCGCACGGCATCGGCAGTGGCGGTGGCGCCGGCCTCGTCGGCCACGTAGCCCAGCGCCACGTCGAAGCCGCCACGGGCCAGCGCCACGGCGCAGGCCGCGCCGATGCCGCGGCTGGCACCGGTGACCAGCGCCACGCTCACGACATCACCGCCGCCAGGCCGTCGAGGCCCTCGGGCCCGGACACCTGGTGCAGCACGGCGTCGCGCTTCGTGCGCTTGACCAGCCCGGACAGCACGCGCCCGGGGCCGAGCTCCACGAACCTGTCGGCCCCCATGGCCACCGCGGCCTCCACCGCCTGCGAGAACCGCACGGGCGACGTGAGCTGGTCCAGCAGCACCGGCCGCATGCGATCAGCCGACTCCACCTGCGCAGTGGTGGTGCTGAGGAAGAGGGGCGAGGGCGGCTGCGGGTCCCAGGCCTCGAGGGCCGGCGCCAGGCGCTCGGACGCGGGCTCCATGAGCGGGCTGTGGAACGCGCCGCCCACCCTGAGCTGCGTGGCCTTGATGCCGCGGTCGGCGGCGCTCACCAGCAGGCGCTCGATGCCGTCCTTCGTGCCCGAGGCCACCACCTGGCCGGGGCAGTTGAAGTTGGCCGGCCACACGTCGCCGGACTCCATGCACAGGGCCGTGGCCTCCTCGTCGGACAACCCGAGGATGGCCGCCATCGTGCCCGGGCGCGCCTCGCCCGCGGCCTGCATGGCCGCCCCGCGCTCGCCCACCAGGCGGATGGCCTCGGCGAACCCGATGGACCCGCAGGCCACCAGGGCCGAGAACTCGCCCAGCGAGTGCCCCATGGCCAGGTCACCCCCGAGGCCATGGTCGCGGGCCACGCGCAGGCAGGCCACGCTCATGGCGAGGATCGCGGGCTGGCACACGTCGGTGCGCACCAGGTCCTCCTCCGGGCCCTCGAAGATGATCCTCGTGATGTCGTAGCCCAGGGCCTCGTTGGCCTCGGCAAACGTATCGGCGGCCACGGGAAAGGCCCCGGCCAGCTCGCGGCCCATGCCCACCTGCTGGGCGCCCTGCCCGGGGAACAGCAGCACGATCATGCGCGCGGCTCCCAGCGCACCAGCACGCTGCCCCACGTGAGGCCCGCGCCGAACCCGACCATCATCACCATCGCCCCCTCCTCCAGCACTCCCTGATCAAGGGCATCCACCAGCGCCAGCGGGATGCTGGCCGACGAGGTGTTGCCCACGCGGTCGAGGTTCATCACCACCTTCTCGCGGGGGATCCCCATGCGCTCCGACGCATGGTCGAGGATGCGCTCATTGGCCTGGTGCGCCACGAGCAGGTCGACATCACCCATGGCCAGGCCGGCGGCGTCGAGGAGCCTCTGCGGGCTCTCCACGAGGATGCGCGTGGCGAACCGGAACACCTCGCGGCCGTTCATCTGGATGCGCGTGTCGGCGTAGGGGGTATCGTCGGTGATGGGCGCACGCGACCCGCCGGCGGGCACGCACAGGTCCGAGCGCCCGGTGCCATCCGAGCCCAGCTCCACGCCGAGCACCCCCGTGCCGGGCGCGCCGTCATCGGCCTCCAGCATCACCGCGCCGGCGCCATCGGCGAACAGCACGCAGGTGGCGCGGTCGTCCCAGTCGATGATGCGCGAGAGTGTCTCGGCCCCCACCACCACGGCGCAGCGCGCCATGCCGCTCTCGATCATTCCCGTGGCCTGCGCGATGCCGTACATGAACCCCGAGCACACTGCGTTGGTGTCGAACGCCGCCGGGCAGTCCATGCCCGTCATGGTGGCCACCAGCGGGGCGCATGGCGGAAACACGTAGTCGGGCGTGGTGGTGGCGATGATCAGCAGGTCCACGTCGCCCGCATCGGTGCCCGTGCGGCGCAGGAGATCGCGCACGGCCTCGGCCGCAAGGTCGGTGGTGGCCTGGTCGGGAGCCGCGATGCGGCGCTCGCGGATGCCCGTGCGCGACACGATCCACTCGTCGCTGGTATCCACCATCTCCTCGAGCTCGGCGTTGGTGAGCACGCGCTCGGGCACGTACCCGCCCACGCCCGTGAGCCGCGCGCGCGGGCGGGCCCTGTCCGCTCCGGCCACGAGGCTCAGGACCCCTCCAACTGGTCGCGGTCGACGATGGCGAACTTCAGGGTGGCCTGGCAGGCCACCTCGTCTCCCACCCGGGCCACGGCCTCGGCCTCGCCGATGGGGCCGCGCACGCGGGTGACGCGGGTCTCGAACTCCAGGGTGTCACCGGGCCGCACCGGCCGCTTGAAGCGGCACTTGTCGACCCCCGCGAACAACGCCAGCTTGCCCTTGCCATCATCCGTGGACAGGGCGGCCAGGGCCCCCGTCTGGGCCAGGGCCTCCACGATGATGACCCCCGGCATGATGGGCTCGCCGGGGAAGTGCCCCTCGAGGAACGGCGTGTCGGCGCGCAGGGTCCACCGCGCCCTTGCCGACTCGCCCGGCACGAGCTCGAGGATCTCGTCGACGAAGATGAACGGCTCCCTGTGCGGGAGGATCTCCTTGGGGTCCGGGAGCGGCGTCACGTTCCGGCAAGGCTACTTGTTTCGGGGCCGTATCCTCCGCTGCGTGCCGGGATCCCGCGTCACCCACCCCTCGGAGTGCCCCATCTGCGGTGCGCCCGGTGGCGTGGAGGTGTTGCGGGCCCGCGACCACCGCCGGGGCATGCCCGGCGAGTTCCGGGTGGTGGAGTGCGCCTCGTGCCGCCTGTGCCGCACAGACCCATGGCCCGATGACCCCGCGGCGTGGTACCCGGATGAGTACCCGCAGCACGGGGCCGGCGAATCGGCCACGGCCCGGGCGTCGCGCGTGGCGCTGCAGCACGCGAGCGGCTCGGGGGAGGTGGTGGCGCGCGCGCTGGGCGTGGCCGTGCCCGAGGCCGAGACCGGCGGCCGCATGCGCCCGGGCATGCGCGTGCTCGACGTGGGCGCCGGCACCGGCGGGGCAGTGGCGGCATTCCGCGCGGCCGGCCATGAGGCCTGGGGGGTGGAGCCGTCGGCGCGCGCGGTGCAGGTGGCCCGCGACCGGGGCAACGCGTGGGTGCTCAACGGATCGCTGGACGCCCTGCTGCACGAGGGCGGGTTGCCGGACGGCCCCTGGGATGTCATCCGCATGTCGCAGGTGCTCGAGCACGTGGGCGACCCCCTCGCCACCCTGCGCGCCATCCGGGAGCTGCTGGCGCCGGGGGGGCGGCTGATCATCGGCGTGCCCAACATCCGGTCGCTGGCCGCGCGTGCCACGGGAGGGTCGTGGGATGGCCTGGAGATGCCCCGGCACCTCGTGCACTACGACCGCGACTCGCTGCGCTGGGTGCTGGCGCTCGCCGGGTTCCGGGTGGCGTCGATGCGTACCACGCCGCTGCTGGGCGTGCTGCCGGGGTCGCTGGATGCGCGCACCGCGGGCGGGGGCCGCCAGCGCGGATGGGGCGATCTCCTGCCCGTGCGCCTGCTGGCCTATCCGCTGGAGTGGGGCCTTGCGGCCGTGGGGCAGGGAGACGGAATCCTGGCCGTGGCACGACCTACCGGCCGGTGACGTCCGGTGCGTCGGCATCTGCGTCCGGCGCGGCATCTGCGTCGATCCCGATGCCGGCGACGCCCGCGGCGTCCTGCTCGTCCACCGGCGCGCATGTGGCCACCCGGTCCTCGTCGCCCACGTCCATCAGGCGCACCCCCTCGGTGCTGCGACCCATGCGCTTGACGCCATCCACCTCGATGCGGATGACCTGGCCCATCACCGACACCAGCAGCAGTTGCTGGCCCGGGCGCACGATGCGCGCCGTGATGAGCTCGCCCTTGCGGTCGCTGACCTTGATGGTGCGCACGCCCTTGGTGGGCCGGCCCTTGCGCGGATACTCGGTGATGGGCGTGCGCTTGCCGTAGCCGTTTCCGGTGACCACCAGCAGGTCGGCGTCGTCGTCGGCCACGGCCACCGCGAGCACGCGGTCGTCCGCGTCGAGGTTCATGGCCCGAACGCCCTGCGTGCCACGGCCCGTGGCGCGCACCTGCTCCTCGCTGAAGCGCGCCGCCTGCCCGCGCGCCGACACGATGAGCAGGTCCGCGTCGCCGTCGGTGAGCTGCACGCCCACCAGCTCGTCGTCGTCGGCCAGGCGGATGGCGATGATGCCGGCCTCCTTGAGCACGGTGTTGTAGGCGCCGAACTCGGTCTTCTTGACCATGCCGCCCTTGGTGGCCAGCACCAGGTACTTGCCCTCGGCGTAGTCGCGCGTGTTGAAGACCTGGCGGATCTCCTCATCGGGCAGCAGCGCCAGCACGTTGGCGATGTGGCGTCCACGGGCATCGCGCGCCGCCTGCGGGATCTCGTGCACCTTCTGGCGGTACACGCGGCCCTGGTTGGTGAAGAACAACAGGTAGTCGTGCGTGGACGCGATGAACAGATGGTCCACGCGGTCCTCGTCCTTGAGCTTGGCGCCGCGCAGGCCCTTGCCGCCGCGCCGCTGCGCACGGTAGGTGGTGACCGGCAGCCGCTTGATGTAACCGCCCGCCGTGATGGAGATGACCATCTCCTCCTCGGCGATGAGGTCCTCGAGGTCGATCTCGCCCTCCGCCGGGATGATCTCGGTGCGGCGCTCATCGGCATACCGGCTGCGCACCTCGGTGAGCTCATCGCGGATGACCTGGTACACCCGGGCCTCGTCGCCCAGGATGGCCCGGAGGTCGGCGATCTCGGCCTGCAGCTCGGCGTACTCGGCCTCGATCTTGCCGGCCTCCAGCTGGGTGAGGCGCTGCAGGCGCAGGTCGAGGATGGCGCGGGCCTGCAGCTCGCTGAGGTCGAAGGTGGTCATCAGGCCGGCGCGGGCCTCGTCGGGATCGGCCGCCGCGCGGATGAGCGCGATGACGGCATCGATGTCCTTGAGGGCGATGAGCAGGCCCTCCAGCACGTGGGCCCGGGTCTCGGCGCGATCCAGGCGGAACCGCGACCGGCGGCGAATGACGTCTCGCTGGTGGTCGAGGTAGTGGCGGATCATGTCGCGCAGCGACAGCGTGCGCGGCACGCCGTCCACCAGCGCGATGGCATTGACCCCGAAGGTGGTCTGCGCCTGCGTGTGCTTGTAGAGCTTGTTCAGCACCACCTTGGGGACGGCGTCGCGGCGCAGCTCGATGACCACGCGGACGCCGTCGCGGCCGCTCTCGTCGCGCAGGTCGGCGATCTCCTTGAGCACGCCGTCGTTGGCAAGGTCGGCCATCTTGCGGAGCATCTCGGACTTGTTCACCTGATACGGGAGCTCGGTGAACACGATCGCGTTGCGGCCGTGCTTGAGGGGCTCGTTGTGCGCCAGGCCACGCACCACCACACGGCCCCGGCCGGTGCGGTAGGCATCGCGCACGCCTGACAGGCCCACGATCTGCCCCGCGGTGGGGAAGTCCGGCGCCTTCACGAACCGCATGAGGCCATCGGAGTCGATGGACGGGTCATCGATCATCGCGATGCAGGCATCCACCACCTCGCCCAGGTTGTGCGGCGGGATGTTGGTGGCCATGCCCACGGCGATTCCCGCCGAGCCGTTGACCAGCAGGTTGGGCACCCGCGACGGCAGCACGGTGGGCTCGCGGCGGCGATCGTCGTACGTGGCGATGGTGTCGACGGTGTCCTCGTCGATGTCGCGCAGCATCTCGGTGGCGTACCGCGACAGGCGTGCCTCGGTGTACCGCATGGCCGCCGCGGCGAACTCCTGCGACCCGAAATTGCCCTGGCCGTCCACCGTGGGGTAGCGGCTGTTGAAGTCCTGGGCCAGGCGCACCAGGGCGTCGTAGATGGCCGAGTCGCCGTGGGGGTGGTACTCGCCCATGACGGTCCCCACGATGTTGGCGCTCTTCACGTAGCCGCGGTCGGGCTGCAGGCCCCGGTCGTGCATGGCGAACAGCACGCGCCGGTGCACGGGCTTGAGCCCGTCGCGCACGTCGGGCAGGGCCCGGCCAACGATCACGCTCATCGCGTAGTCGAGGTACGAGGAGCGCATCTCCTCGGCCAGCTCGCGGGGCTCGATGCGCCCGTGTCGGTCGATGGCCATGTCAGACGTCCAGGAACTCGACGGAGCGGGCGTTGCGCTCGATGAAGTCGCGGCGGGGCTCGACCTTGTCGCCCATCAGCATCGAGAACAGGAGGTCGGCCGCAGCGGCGTCGTCCATGGTGACGCGTTGCAGTATGCGCCGCTCGGGATCCATCGTGGTCTCCCAGAGTTGCTCGGCGTTCATCTCGCCCAGGCCCTTGAAGCGGCTGAGCGAGATGCCCTCGCGCGTGAGGTCGAGGATGGCCCCGCGCAGGGCGTCGTAGGTGGCGGCCTCGCGCCGGCGCGCGCCGCGGGTGACCATGAAGGGGGCCTCCCCCATCAGCTCGCGCAGCCGTGCGCGGGCGGCGCGGAACGACGCCAGCTCGGGCGCCTCGTAGAGCGCCAGTGGGATCGTGACGGTGCGGGCCTCGCCGGTGCGGGCCTCCACCGACCGTGCGCGCACCGTGCGCGCCGCGGCGTCGGAGTCGAGCACCGACAGCTCGGCGGCATCGGACGACGCCGCGGCGACGGCCTTCCCGAGGGCCGCCAGGTCGCCCGGCTCGGCCTCCACCAGCCCGTGCACCTGGATGAACTCCACCAGCTCGTTGCCGTACGTGGCGCGCAGCGACGACGACCAGCCGTCGTGCTCGCGCAGCGCGCGCGTGTAGCGCTGGAAGCGGGCCTTGGTGAGGGCGGACTCCTCACCGGTGCCGGTGACCAGCACCATGTCGCCGATATTGCGGTCGAGCAGCCAGTCCTCGAGGTCGGACTCCTTCTCGATGTACTGCTCAGTGCTGCCCTGCTTCACCTTGTAGAGCGGCGGCTGGGCGATGTACACGTAGCCCTGGTCCACGATCTCCGGCATGTGCCGGAACAGGAACGTGAGGATGAGCGTGCGGATGTGCGCGCCGTCCACGTCGGCGTCGGTCATGATGATGAGCTTGTGGTACCGGGCCTTGCCGATATCGAAGTCGGCCCCGATGCCGGTGCCCATGGCGGTGATCATGGCCTGGATCTCGGTGTTGCTGAGCACCTTGTCGATGCGGGCCTTCTCGACGTTGATGATCTTGCCGCGGAGAGGCAGGATGGCCTGGAACGACGACTGCCGGGCGCGCACTGCCGATCCGCCGGCGGAGTCGCCCTCCACCAGGAAGATCTCGGTGTTCTCGGGGTCGCGGTCGGAGCAGTCGGCGAGCTTCCCGGGCAGGCTCGTGGAGTCCATCACGCCCTTGCGACGGGCCAGGTCGCGCGCCTTGCGGGCGGCCAGCCGCGCCTGGGCGGCGTTGGCTGCCTTCTGGCAGATGGCCTTGGCGGTCTGCGGGTTCTCCTCGAGGAACTCCGAGAGCTTCTGGCCGGCCACCGTGGCCGTGAAGCCCGCGAACTCGCTGTTGCCCAGCTTGGTCTTGGTCTGCCCCTCGAACTGCGGCTCGCGCAACTTGACCGACACGATGGCGGTGAGCCCCTCGCGGGTGTCGTTGCCCTCGAGGTTGTCGTCCTTCTCCTTCAGCAGCCCCTTGGCGCGCGCGTAGTCGTTGATGCAGCGCGTGAGGGCCGTGCGGAATCCGGTGAGGTGGGTTCCGCCCTCGTGCGTGTTGATGTTGTTGGCGAAGGTGAACACCGACTCGGTGAACCCGTTGGTCCACTGCATGGCGATGTCCACCTGCCCCTCATCGCCCTCGGCCGAGATGGAGATGACGTCGCCGTGCAGCGGGTCCTTGGTGGCGTTGAGGTGCTTGACGAAGTCCACCAGGCCGCCCTCGTAGTGGAAGGACTCCTCGCGCCGCTCGCCGCGCTCGTCGGTGAGGGTGATGCGCAGGCCCGGGGTCAGGAACGCCGTCTCGCGGAAGCGCGTGGCCAGCGTGTCGTAGTCGAAGTGGGTGTCCTCGAAGATCTCCGGGTCGGGCGTGAACCGGATGGTCGTCCCGGTTTCGTCCACCGCACCGGCGTCGGCGATGGGGCCCTCGGGCACCCCGCGCCGATAGCCCTGCACCCACAGGCGGCCGTCCCGGCGCACCTCGGCCGTGAGCGACTCGGACAGCGCGTTGACCACCGACACCCCCACGCCGTGCAGTCCGCCCGACACCTTGTAGCCCTCGCCCCCGAACTTGCCCCCGGCGTGCAGCACGGTCAGCACCACCTCGAGGGCGCTCTTGCCGTCCTGGTCCTCCATGGCGGCCACGGGAATGCCGCGCCCATCGTCGGTGACCGAGCACGACCCGTCGGGGTGCAGTACCACGTCCACGCGCGAGCAGTGGCCGGCCATGGCCTCGTCGACGGAGTTGTCGACCACCTCGTACACCAGGTGATGGAGTCCGCGCGGTCCCGTGGAGCCGATGTACATGCCCGGCCTCTTGCGGACGGCCTCCAGGCCCTCGAGGACGGTGATTGCCGACGAGTCGTACGTGGCGGCATCGGTGGTGGCGTCGAAACCCGGTTCGGTCACCTGTCTCCTCTGTTTCGGCGGGTCCATGGCGCCCCTCATCAGGGGTGGCTCCGTAACCGCGCGTCGCTGGGGTTTTGCAGGGAGAAAACTATCAGCGGCCTCCACGGAAACCGGCCGGCGCAGGCACATCAGGCCCCGTTGTCACGCTCCAGCGCGCGTGCCGCCGCCCGCGTGACGATCTCGCGCAGCTCCGGGTCGTCGATCACCCGCGTGACCTGCTCCGCGCGTGCCTGCGCCTCGGGGCCCGGCGGGGGAAGGGGCGCGCCGGGCGAGGACTCCTCGATCACCCGGGGTATCGCGTGGTCGGCCACCACGAACCGCAGGCCGCGCACGGCGTCCGGGTCCCCCGTGATGGTCCCGATGCGATCGGCGATCTCGTCGGCGCGCATGCCCAGCTCGTGCGCCCATACGGCATCGGCGCAGGCCACGGTCACCACCCCTGCACGGCTGCGCCGGATGGGGTAGGCGTGATTCACCGTGCCCGGCCCCGTGGCCTCGGCCCAGGCCGCCCGCACCGATGTGAGCACCGAGTCGCCTGCGCGGGCGAACGACCGGGTGGCCCGCCGCAGCAGGCTGGACATCGGCACGGGGTCGCGATGCCTCCTACGCGGCAAGGAGGCCCTCCCTCACCGACATCACGCGCGCGCCGCGCTCCGCGGCGGCCTGCGCTGCCGCGGGGTCGGCCGTGGTCAGGATGCATTGGCCCTCGCCCACCGCCGTGTCCAGCAGGCGACCGCGGCGGGTGGGGTCGAGCTCCGAGAGCACGTCATCCAGCACGAGGATGGGCAGGCCCGCGCGGGCGCCCAGGTGCTCACGGTGGGTCATCAGCAGGGCCAGCACCGCGGTGCGCTGCTCGCCCTGGCTCCCCATCCGGCGCAGGTCCACCAGCGCGTCTCCGCGGCGCTGGCCCACGAGGACGTCGTCGCGATGCGGGCCGGCCAGCGTCATGCCGGCGGCCACCTCGCGAGGCCGTGCGGCCTCCATGCGCTCCAACAGCGCGTGCTCCAGGTGATCGTCGGCCACCTGCGCACGCGCGGTCGGCGAGGCCTCGAGCCCCAGCACCCCGCCTGGGCCCCCGCCCAAGTGGTCAAGCCACCGGGCAAACGGGTCCTGCAGGTGGTGCATCGCCCGGCGCCGGGCGACGGCGATGGCTGCGCCGTGGCTCGCGATGGGAGCCTCCCATGGCAGCACGGCGTCGATGCCGGCGCGCCCGGCCCGGGCCGCCCGGAGGGCGGCGTTGCGCTGCGCCAAGGCCGCGCCATAGGCCGACAGGTGGTCGGCGTATCCCGGTTCCGCGGCCTCGAGCAGCCGGTCCAGGTGCCGGCGCCGGGCAGCGGGAGGGCCCTTCACGGCGCGGAGCTCCTCGGGCAGGAACACCAGCACGCTGCCGTCGGCGCGCCATTCGGCCACCGATCGCATTCGTTGGCCGTCCACCGACAGCCGCCGGGGCTGGCCGGGCGCGTACCCCACCTCGCGGTGATGGGACCCCGGGGGGCCCTGGAGGTCGAGCGCCACGTGCAGGGCAGGCGCGCCCGCGCGCACCACCTCGGCGTCGCGGGTGGTGCGGCACGACACCCCCAGGCAGGCCATGACCAACGCCTCCACGAGGGAGGTCTTGCCGGCGCCGTTGGGGCCGGAGAGCACGATGCCACCCGGCGGCAGGTCCACCGACACCCGGGTCCACGACCGGACGTCGGATACGTCCAGGTGTGTGGCCGTCCACGCGCCGGCCGACACGGTGCTATCCCGGGAGCCGGATGGGCATCAGGAGGTACCGGTGGTCATCCCCCTCGCCGCGCAGCAGGCCGGGGCGAAGCGGGCTGATGAGGCCCAGGCGCACCTCGTCGCCATCGATGCCCTCCACGCCCTCGCGCAGGAAGTCGGCGTTGAACCCGATCTCCAGCGGCTCGCCCGAAAACGGAACCGGCATCGACTCGCGGCCCTCGCCCACCTGATCGCTGGCGGTGGCCACGGTCAACTGACCCTGCTCGAACGACAGCCTCAGCGGCGACGTGCGCTGCGCCAGCACCCCGATGCGCGTGAGCACGGCGAGGAACTCCGCGCGATCCAGGCGAACGTCGTGATCGAACTCCGCCGGGATCAGTTGGCGGTAGTCCGGGAACTGCCCGTCGATGAGCCGTGTGGTGAGGCTGATGCCGCCCACCCGCAGCACCGCCTGGGAATCGCCGAGTACCACCTCCACGTCGGCGTCCTTGGCCTGGCCGGCCAGGCGGGACGCCTCCGCCACGGCGCGCGCCGGCAGGATCGCCTCGCGCACGTCGGAAGGCGGGGAGTCCAGCGGCACCGTGCGCACCGCCAGCCGATAGCTATCGGTGGCGGCCATGGTCAGGCCGTCGGGGCCCATCCGCACGAGCACCCCCGTAAGCACGGGGCGCGTCTCGTCGCGTGATGCCGCCCGCACCACCCTCTCGGCGCATGCCACGAACCGCTCGGCCGGGATGGGAATGCCCACTCCCGAGTGCGACGGCAACTCCGGGTACTCGCCCGCCTGGTGGCAGTTGAGGCTGAACGACGAACCGCCGCCCGACACCTGCACCTGCCCCTCGTTCTCGTTGTGGGTGAGCGAGACCGGGCCCGGCGCCATGCTGCGCACCAGATCGGCCGCCAGGCGCGGCAGCACCACCGACCCGTGCTCCTCCACGCCGGCGTCCTCCAACGGGACGCGCAGCGACACCTCCATGTCCGTCGCGGCCAGTTCCACCACGCCCTCCTCGGCGCGTAGCAGCACGTTCGCCAGCACGGGGATGGTGCCCTTGCTCGATGCCGCGCGGGAGGCAAGCGCCAGGCGGCCGGCGAGCTCATCACGGGGACAGGTCAGGCGCACGGCGGCAGAGTACCCCCTGCCGGGCCGGGCCTGCCCGCACCCCTGACATCGCGTGTCCTACGTCTATGTCAATTCTTGGAATAGAAGATGGTCATAGAAGCAGTAGGGGGTGTGGATGACGGGGAGAAGTGGCCGTAACCGCTGCGTAACAGCCGTTTTGCCGCCTGTGGATTACCTGTGGGGAATTCCCGAAAACCCCACCGGTTACCCACACGCGTCCACAGCGAAAACGCCCATGCCCATGGGGATTGTGGGCAGTGTGGAGTGATCCGGGGGTTTCCCCCCGGTTTTCCACAGGCTATCCACAGGAAGAGATGGTGAACTCCACACCGAACACCTGACGTGGCCGTCGCTGGGAGCGGGTTTTTCGGGCGCCGTCAGGCGCCGGGCGTGGTGCCCGGGCGCCCGGTGAGGGACTGCGTGAGGGACTGCACGGCCTCGTAGACCTCGCCCTCCTCGGACATCTGCGTGGTGACCTTCTGCACGGCGTAGATGACCGTGGTGTGATCGCGCCCTCCGAAGGCCCGCCCGATGGCGGGCAGGGAGGCGTCGGTGAGCTCCCTGCACAGGAACATGGCCACCTGCCGCGGAACGACCACGCGCTTGGTGCGCTTCTCGCCCACGAGTTCATCGATGGTGATGCCGTAGTGGCGCCCGACGGCCTCCTGGATGAGGTCGATGCGCACCTCCCCCTGGTCGGTGGGGAACAGATCGGCCAGGACCTCCTGGGCCAGGTCGACGGTGACCGGCCGCCCGGAGATGGACGAGTGCGCGATGACCCGGATGAGCGCTCCCTCGAGTTGACGGACGTTCGTGGACACCCGGGCGGCGATGAACGACAGCACCTCGGGATCGCGGATCTGGTAGCCGTCGGTCTGCACGCGCTTCCTGAGGATGGCGATGCGCAATTCCAGGTCGGGCGGCTGCACGTCGGTGATCAGTCCCATCTCGAAGCGCGATCTCAGGCGGTCCTCGAGGGTCTTGATGGCACTGGGCGGGCGATCGCTGGAGATGACGATCTGCTTGCCGTGCTCATGGAGCGCGTTGAAGGTGTGGAAGAACTCCTCCTGCGTCTGCTCGCGGCCCTCCAGCATCTGGATGTCGTCGATCAGCAGGATGTCCGTGCTGCGATAGCGATCCTTGAACGAGCGGATGCCGCCGTCGCGCAGGGCATTGATGAACTCGTTGGTGAAGGTCTCCACCGACACGTAGCGCACCGCGAGGCCCGGGTGGTTGTCGGCCGTGTAGTGGCCGATGGCGTGCAGGAGGTGCGTCTTGCCCAGGCCCACCCCGCCGTAGATGAACAGGGGGTTGTAGGCCCGGGCGGGCGTCTCGGCCACGGCCAGGGCTGCGGCGTGCGCAAACCGGTTGCTGGGACCGATGACGAATGCGTCGAAGGTGAACCGGCCCTGCAGCCGGGCTGCGGGGTCGCCCGGGGCGGCGTGGGGGACCGGTGCCGGCGTGGCGGGAGCGGGAGCGGGCGATGGCCCGGGCGCGGGGCCCTCCGGGGCCACGGGGGCCACCACCTCCACCGCCACCGCCACGTCGTTGCCCAGCACCTCGAACAAGGCATCGCGCACCAGCGAGTCATAGCGCTGCACGATCCACCCGCGCGCGAACTCGGTCTCCACGCCGATGCGAAACCGCCCGTCCTCGAACCCCAGCGCCCGGGCGCGCTCGAAGGTGAGGCTGTACGTGGCGTCGTTGAGGGCCCCGCGCAGGCGCTCGAGCACCTGTTGCCACACGGCCTCGAGGCGCTCGCGGTCCTTGATGAGCGGGATGTTGGCGCCCACGGCCTAGAAGAGCGTCGCCACGATCGCCGCACCGCGCTCGGTGAGAACCCTGCCCCCGTCGGCGAACCGGGCCACGAGGCCACGGTGCTCCAGCAGCACCAGCTCACGGCCCACCACCCCGAGCGGGAGGTCGAGCTCGCGGGACATGGTCTCGGGGTGCGCCGGCGCCATCTCCAGGAGAAGGGCCAGCAACCGCCGCTGCACGTCACTGGGCTGGCCCGCATCCGCGGGCCCCTCGGGGGCCGGGGGGGCATCGACGGTGATCGTGACCACCGCGCCGCCACCCAGGTTGTCCTCGATCTCCAGCAGGCCCCCTTCAGCCGCCACGAGGCCCGCGGCCAGCGCCAGGCCCGAGCCCGCGCCGCGCACCACGGCCCGCACCGACTCGTCGGCGGTGGTGTAGCCGGGCTCCATGGCGCGGCGGGGGTCGCTGATGCCGGGCCCGCGATCGGACACCCGCACGGTGCGCCCACCATCGAGCACCGTCACCAGGGCGTCGAGGAAGTCGGCATGGATGAGGTTCTCGACCACCTCGCGAAGCGCCAGGGGGGGAACCGACGATACCCGGGCCACCTCCGAGAACACCGACTCGATCACCGCCGCGGGGGCGATGTCGCGCACCTCGGTGATGGTGGGCGGCTCGAGGGCGGCCCGGTGCACGGCCACGCGCACCACGTACGTGGTGCCATGGAAGCGCACCTCGTCCAGGCCATTGGGAAGGTCTGTGCTCATCGGGCGCGGGACGCTACCAATGCGCGATGGCCCGGAAACCGCCCCGGGGCCCCTGTGGATGACTCACCACCGTCTATGCGGGAAAAACAATTTCCGACTTCCCCAAGGCTGCGCGAGCCTTGCATGCGCAACATCGGCTATGCAGGGAAAAACCAGCTTATCCACAGGCATGTTCACAGATGTGGATGAATCGACGGGAACGAGGCCCCGGGAATCCGCACCCGGCCGGCGGTTCGCCCGTGCCCCGACATGCCCCGTGGGTGGCCCATCACCCGCAACCACGCTCTGGTATCGTTCCCGCGTCGCGAGCCGGATTGCCCCGGCGACCAGCCCCGAAGCCGTGTCCCAAGGAGCAGCAGGCGAGTGAAGCGCACCTATCAGCCGAACACGCGGAAGCGCAGCAAGACGCATGGCTTCCGCAAGCGCATGTCCACTCGCGCGGGCCGGGCCATCATCAAGCGGCGTCGCGCGAAAGGCCGCGCCCGGCTCTCCGCCTAGGCCGCTGGCTCCGTGCCGGAGGGCGCCGCTGCACGAGGCAGGCGCAGCCGGGTCACACGATCCGGTGACTTCGATGCCGTCTACCGGCGAGGCAGGTCCGCGGCGGGCCGGCACCTCGTGGTGTATGCCTTCAACCGGGGCGAGGATTCCCCGCCGCGCCTGGGGCTGTCGGTGGGCAAGCGGGTGGGCGGCGCCGTGGAACGCAACCGCGTGAAGCGCGTGCTGCGCGAGGAATTCTCCCGCATGCAGGCACGATTGTCGCCGGGGGTGGATTACGTGATCATCGCGCGGCCGGGGGTGGCCGAGTACATCGAGGAGCAGGGCTCCCAGGCGCTGGCCCAGCGCCTGGAGGAGCTCACTGAGCGCGCCACGCGTGGAGCCGCCGCATGAAGGCCGCTCTCGTATGGCTGGTGCGGGGCTACCAGCGCACGATCTCGCCCCTCTTCCCGCGGCGGTGCAAGTACTACCCCACGTGTTCCGACTACGCGGTGCAGTCGATCCAGATGTTTGGGGTGAGCAGGGGATTCATACTGGCATCGTGGCGCCTGCTGCGGTGTAACCCCTGGAGTCGCGGCGGCGTGGACTATCCGGCCCAGCAGACCCTGTTCCGCGCCAGGTGAACCCGCTCGACCTCATCGAGGCGCCGCTCCGGGCGGTCCTGGAGTTCTTCCACGCGATCGGCTTCACGTGGGGCTGGGCCATCGTCATGCTCACCCTGGTGGTGCGCCTGATCCTGCTGCCCCTGTTCGTGAAGCAGTACAAGTCGGCCCGCCGCATGCAGGAAGTGGCGCCGGAGATGAAGGAACTGCAGCGGAAGTACAAGGGGAACAAGCAGAAGCTGCAGGAAGAGATGATGAAGTTCTACAAGGAGAACGACGTCAATCCGTTCGGCTCCTGCCTGCCCCTGCTGCTGCAGGCGCCGGTCTTCATCGCCCTCTACTTCACCCTGCGCGACGCCAACTTCGCGGATGGGTCCGACCAGTCGTTCATGGGGGCCATCCCCGACATCTCCCTGCTCCTCACGGAGATCGGCTGGGCGGTGGTGCCCCTCATCACGGTGTACGCCGTGTCACAGTTGATCTCCACCGAGCTGTCGGCCATGCCGACGATGAGCAAGAACCAGCGGTGGCTGATGCGGCTGCTGCCCATCGGCATCGTGTTCTTCATCTTCCAGTTCCCGGTTCCCGCGGGCCTGGTCATCTACTGGGCCACCACCAACCTGTGGACGGCCGGCCAGCAGCTGGTGCTGAAGCGCCGCATCGAAGCGGAGATCGAGGCCAAGGGCGGGTCGCTCATCGAGAAGCGCGCGCCGGTGCCGGAGGGCGCCGCGGCGCTGGTGGACGATGCCGACGTGGCCGGGGACGACACGGCGGCTCCTACCGGCGAGGCCGCGTCCACCGAGGACGTGCAGGTCCGCGGGAAGTCGGTCCCGAAGCGTCGTCGGAAGGGCGGGTCCGCGACGGCTCCCACGGGGAACGGGTCCGCGGCCGAGGCGCAGGCGGCGCCCGCGGATGCGCCGGCCGTGCCCGGTGACGCCGGGGATGCGCCCGCAGCCCCTGCCGCGCAACCCGGCGATGCGGCACCCGCCGGAGCATCGTCGAACGGCAAGCACAAGCACAAGGGCAAGAAGAAGCGCACGCCGCCCAAGCGCAAGGTATCCGGGGGCCCTTCACGCCCCGCAAGCCGCAAGCCACCGAAGAGGCGCAAGTGAGCGATAACGACGCCGGACGCACCGCACTCGAGGAGATCGTGCGAGCCGCACTGGAGGGCCTGGGCATCGAGGCGTCGGTCCGCGTGCAGGATGGCGAGGAAGGCGGCCTGGTGGCGACGATCGAGGGCGAGGCCCTCGACGCCATCATTGGTCGCGACGGCGAGGTGCTGGACGCCGTGCAGCTGCTTGCCGCCCAGGCCGTGCGTCGTCAGCCGGGTGGCCAGCGCCGCGGGGTGCTCGTGGATGCCGGGGGATACCGCGCGCGGCGGGCCGAGTTGCTCACCCGCCTCGCCGCCAAGGCCGCCGACGAGGCCGTGGAGTTCTCTGAGGAGATCGAACTCGAGCCCATGAGCGCCCTCGACAGGCGCACCGTGCACATGGCGCTGGCGGATCGCACGGACATCGAGACCCGCAGCGAGGGCGAGGAGCCCCGCCGCCGCATCATCGTGGCGCCCGCCGCCGCGTAGAGCCGTTTCACGTGAAACACCCCGCGGAGCTCATCATCGAGCGCGCCGGGGCGATGGGGGTGGAGGTTCCGCCCGCCGTGGCGGATCGGCTTGCGGGGTTGCTGCAGGCGATGATCCGCGAGCCCCAGAACCTGTCGTCGGTTCGCGACATCGACACCGCGGTGTCGGTGCACGTCGTCGACTCGCTGAGCGGTCTCCTGGTGCCGCAGGTGCGCGATGCACCCGCCATCTGCGACCTGGGGAGCGGCGGGGGGTTCCCGGGCCTGGCCCTTGCCGCCATGCGCCCAGATGTGCCCGTGACGCTGGTGGAGAGCGAGGGCCGGAAGGCCGACTGGCTTCGCCGCGCCGCGGTCCCGTTCCCTAATGTGCGCGTCGTGGCGGACCGCAGTGAGACCCTCGCCCGCGCCGAGCGCGCGGGGCACCCCATCGTGACGGCGCGCGCCCTGGGCGCGCTGCCGGTGGTGATGGAGCTTGCGGCGCCGCTGCTGGCGCCCGGGGGATGGCTGGTGGCCTGGCGCGGCCGCCGCGACCCCGATTCCGGGCCCGCGCCGGCCGCCGCGGCGGCCGAGCTGGGCCTGCACGGGGCCCCTGACATCGATGTCACACCGATTCCCGGTGTGAGCAGGTATTTCTCGGTATGGGAGAAGGTGGGCAACACCCCGGATCGCTACCCACGGCGCCCGGGAATGGCCACCAAGAGGCCCCTGCCGTGATCTATGCGGTCGTCAATCAGAAGGGCGGGGTGGGCAAGACCACCACGGCGGTGAACGTGGCGGCGGCCATGGCCGGCGTGGGGCTGCGGGTGCTGCTGGTGGATGCCGATCCGCAGGCGAACGCCACGAGCGGGGTGCTGGGCGGCGGGCGCCCCGACGGGGGTGCACGCACGATGGCGGACGTGATGCTGGATGGCGTGCCCGTGGAGTCCGCCACCATCCCCACCGCGGTGCCGGGGCTCGCCCTGGTGCCGGCGTCCGGCGACCTGGCGGGGGCGGCCGTGGAGATGGTGGACCGCGAGGGCCGCGAGGGCCTGATGCGCGCTGCCCTGCGGGCCGCCGACCAGCGGTACGACGCCGTGATCGTCGACTGCCCGCCGTCGCTGGACCTGGTGACGATCAATGCCCTGGTGGCCGCCGACCGGCTGATCGTGCCGGTGCAGTGCGAGTACTACGCGCTGGAAGGGCTGTCCCGGCTGATGGAGACCATCGCGGAGGTGCGCGCGCGCCTCAACCCGGCCCTGGGCGTGAGCGGGCTCGTGATGACCATGCACGACCCCCGCACGCGCATCAGTGGCGAGGTGGTGTCGGAGGTGCGCACGCACTTCCCCGGGTTGGTGTTCGACGCCGTGGTGCCGCGCAACGTGCGCGTGACCGAGAGTCCGTCGTTCGGCGAGCCCGTGGTGCGGTACGACCCGCAGTGCGCGGCGGCGATGGCGTATACGCAGGTGGCCCGGGAGGTCGTGGAACGTGGCTGAGAAGAAGTCGTCGGCGCGCCTGGGCAGGGGGCTCTCCACCCTGCTGGGCGATGCACCCGTGGTGGTGACCCCGGGAGCGGCCGCGGATGTGGGCGCGCCGCCGCCCGGCGAGGGCCTGCGGATGGTGGACGTCGCGCGCGTCCGTGCGAACGCGGCGCAGCCGCGCAAGCGCATCGACCCGGAGGCGCTCGCGGCGCTCGCCGAGAGCATCGCCACCACGGGGCTGATCCAGCCCGTGGTGGTGCGCGAACTGGGCGGCGGGGAGTACGAGCTGATCGCCGGCGAGCGCCGCTGGCGCGCCGCGCAGCAGGCCGGCCTGCAGCAACTGCCGGCGGTGGTGCGGGACGCCGACGAGCGCCAGCGCCTGGAGGTGGGCCTGGTGGAGAACCTGGTGCGGCAGGACCTGGACCCCATCGAGACGGCCCAGGCCCTGGCGGCGCTGGTGGAGGACTTCGGCCAGTCGCAGGCCGACGTGGCGCGCAGCGTGGGCCGCAGTCGGTCGTCGGTGGCCAACATGATCCGCCTGCTGGAGCTCCCGGATGACGTACAGGAGATGCTGGTGGCGGGCGACCTGACCGAGGGCCATGGCCGGGCGATCCTCATGGCCGATGGCGCGCGGCGCCGGCGCGCCGTGGCCCGCGCGGCCCGCGAGCGAGGGCTGTCGGTGCGCGCCACCGAGGCCCTGGCGCGCACGATGTCGGACGAGCCGCCCCGCACCGCCGGGATGGCCCGGACCGCCCCGGGCATCGCCGACGAGGCCATCGATGCGTTTGCCGGCGCCTTCGACGCCCCGGTGCGCGTGAGGGCCGCGGCCAAGGGCCGCGTGGTGGTGGAGATCGTGTTCGAGGACGAGGCGGCGGTGGCCCGCGCACTCGACGCCCTTGACCGGGGGGACTGACCCTCTTCCGGGACACGCAATGGGCGATCCAGGACTCGAACCTGGGACCTCATCCTTATCAGGGATGCGCTCTAACCACCTGAGCTAATCGCCCGCGGCGCGGGACCATAGCACCGGAGCGATGCCCTGCCCGCGTCTATGATCGGCCCCATGCAGGAGATGGTCATCTACGGCGTGAGCTTCGACATGGTGGGCAAGCAGCCCATCGTGCTGCTCAAGACGGTCGACGGTAATCGGTTCCTCCCCATCTGGATCGGCCACGCCGAGGCCGCGGCGATCCTGATGAAGCTGCAGGGCACCGACTCGCCCCGGCCCATGACCCACGACCTGATCACCGAGATGATCGACGGGCTGCACGCCGAGGTGGCCCGGGTGACCGTGACCGAGATGCGCGACAACACCTTCTACGCGCTCATCCAGCTGAGCACCACGGGCCCGGACGTGGAGGTGGACGCCCGCCCCAGTGACGCCATCGCCGTTGCGGTGCGCACGGGCGCGCCGATCTTCGCGGCCGACGACCTGCTGGACGAGAACGCCATCGAGTTCGAGCACGAGCCCGAGGACGACGAGGACATGGTCGAGAAGTTCAAGGAGTTCCTCGACCAGGTGACCCCGGAGGACTTCGCCGACTAGTCCCCGGCGGTCTCGCGCTTGGTCAGTTCGAGCACATGGCCGTAGATCTCGCCCAGGCCATCGTCGGAGAGCGGCCCCCTGTTGGCTCCCCGCAGGTAGCGCACCATCCACTCCTCGCGCGAGGGATCGACGAATGGGATGCCGCGCTCCTGCTTGTAGGCGCGCAGGCGCGCCACCAGCGTGAGCCGCTGGTTCAGTGCCTGCACCAGCTTGAGGTCGTTGTCGATGATCTGGTCGCGCATCTGGCGGATGGCGACGTCATCGACCTGCGTGGCGGGGTCGTCGGGCATGCGGGAACCCTATTCGATGCCCTGGCTCCGCTGGCCCGGAACCCCCGCGCGGTCTAGCCTTGCGGGGCCGATGTTCGACATCTCTCCAATCCAGCTCATCATCGTCCTGGTCATCGCGGTGCTGGTGCTCGGCCCCACCAAGTTGCCCGAGTTCAGCCGGGCGGTGGGCAAGGGCATCCGCGACTTCAAGGACACCATCAGCGGCGGCCGTGATCCCGAGCCCCCGGCGCCGGTGACCACGGCCACCGCCGGCCCTCCTGAGCAACCCACGGCATCGCCGGATGTGCTCGAGGGCATCGTGGTGAGCGGCGACGCCCCGCCCGTGCCGCCCCGGCGCGCCGACGGGCCACCGCCCGCGGGGTAGCGCCGTGGCCGGCTGGTTCCGGCGGGTGGTCGTGGGCCGGGTGGACCCGCACGACCGCCTGACCACCGTGGAGCACCTGACCGAGCTGCGCAAGCGGCTGTTCATCGCGGTCATCACCCTTGCCGCGGCATTCGCGGTGCTCTACGTGTTCAACGAGCGCCTGCTCGACCTGCTGCTCGACCCGCTCGCCCCCGAGTACCGCACGCTTCTCGCGCTGTCGCCCACGGAGCCGTTCCTGGTGATCCTGAAGGTGGTGTTCGGCGCGGCCGTGCTGGTGACGCTGCCCGTGCTCCTCTACCAGCTGTACGCCTACGTGGTTCCGGCCATCGGCGAGCAGACGCGCCGCAAGATGCTGGCGATCGTGGGCGGGGTGTCCGGGCTCTTCCTGGGCGGCGTGGTGTTCGTGTACTTCCTGGTGCTGCCGGTGGCCCTGCGGTGGCTGCTGGGCTTCGCGGGGAACGACTTCGAGGTGGCCCTGCGCGCGAACGAGTACTTCTCGTTCGCGCTCACCCTGATGTTCGCGGGCGGCCTGGTGTTCGAGGTGCCCGTGGCCATGCTCGTGCTGGCGCGCCTCGGGCTGGTCAGCGCGGCGCAGTTCCGTCGCGGGTGGCGCGTGGCAATCGTGGTGATCGCCCTCATCGCCGCCATCCTGCCCGGCGGCGACCCGGTCAGCATGCTGCTGCTGATGATCCCCCAGCTCGTGCTGTACGCGGTGGGCATCTGGCTGGCGTCGGTGTTCGGCCGGCCGGCGCCGTGGGCGTCGGAGCCCGCGTCCACGGAGGTCACCGAGACGCCGGCGTGAGCGCTCGCGCCGTACGTGCGTGCGCATGCAACCACCCGTTCGTAGGATCGTGCCATGCACCTGAACGGCATCCACCACATCTCGGCCATCACGGGGGACGCCCTGCGCAACGTGGACTTCTACGCGCGCGTGATGGGCATGCGGCTGATCGCCAAGACCGTCAACCAGGACGATCCGGGCGCCTACCACCTGTTCTACGGCGATGAGCACGCGCGCCCCGGGTTCGACATGACGTTCTTCGAGTACCCCGGTGCCACGCCAGGGCGCCCGGGGGCCGGCGCGCCGCACCGGATCTCGTGGCGGGTGGCCTCGGCGGATGCGCTGGACTTCTGGGAGCAGCGCCTGCAGGGAGAGGCCACGAACGTGCATCGGCGGGGCGGCGAGCTGTGGTTCGACGATCCGGAGGGCCTGGGGCATGCGCTGGTGCCTGACGACGGCCCGGACCCGCCGCTGGTCGCCGCCCACCCGGAGATCCCGCCCGACCATGCCCTTCGTGGATTCGACGGCGTGCGCGTGCTGAGCGCGGCGCCCGACGCCACGCAGGCCGTGCTGCGGGACGTGATGGGGGGCACCGTGCGTGACGATGGCCGGGTGGAGCTCCGGGGCGGATCGCGTGGCGGGTGGGTGCAGGTGGAGGCGCCCCCGGACGGCCAGTGGGCGCGCCAGGGCGCCGGCGTGGTGCACCACATCGCCTTCTCCACCAACGATGATGACCAGCCGGAGTGGAACCGGCGCGTGCGCGGGCTTGGCCTGCCGGTCAACGGCATCGTCGATCGCCACTTCTTCCGGTCGGTGTACTTCCGCGAGCCGGGGGGGCTGCTGTTCGAGCTGGCCACCGAGGAGCCGGGCTTCGGCGTGACGGGCCCGGAGGATCGCCTGGGCACCGAGTTGTTCCTGCCCCCATGGCTCGAGGCCCGCCGCGCCGACATCGAGGCCCGGCTGGTGCCGATCCCGGACCCCCGGGCCGATTGGCCCGGGCGCACACCCGGGCAGGTCGCATGACCGCCCCCGGGGAGCACCTGGGGTTCGCGCACGCACTCGAGCGTGCCGCGGGACCCGAGACCCTGCTGGTGCTGCACGCCACGGGGGGCGATGAGCACCAGTTGCTGCCCCTGGCCCGCCGGCTGGCGCCCGCGGCCACCCTGCTCGCCCCCCGCGGGAAGGTGATGGAGGGAGGCACCGTGCGGCGGTTCTTCGCCCGCCGCAGCATGCTCGACCTGGACATCGACGACCTCATGCGGGCGGCCGACGAACTGGCGGCCTTCGTGGCCGCCGCCACCGCCGAGTACGGGCTCGACCCCTCCCGCGTGACGGCCCTGGGCTACTCCAACGGCGCCAACGCCGCGGTCGGGGTGCTGTTCCGCCATCCCGCCGTGCTGGCCGGCGCGGCACTGCTGCGCCCGCTCATGCCCTACGAACCGGGTGACGTCACGGGCCTGGGCGGCCGGCGGGTGCTGATCGCCGCGGGCACGCACGACCCATATGCGCCGGCGGCCTCCACCGAACGACTGGGCACCGTGCTGGCCCGGGCGGGCGCGGACGTGACCGTGAGCACCGTGGACGCCGCGCACGAACTCGTGGATGCCGACCTGCGCTCGACCGCCGACTGGCTGGCCGGCTCCGGCTAGGGGCCGTCCCGGGGTTCAGGCGGGCCCGGGCTCGCGCAGCGAGTGCCCGGTGAGCACGATGAACAGGTCCTCGAGCGTGGCCTGGCGCTCGGCCACCATCTCCCAGGCGATGCCCGTGGCGTCGGCCCTCGCGCGCAGGGCATCGGCGTCGTCGCCGAATGCCAGCACCACCTCGCCCGCCACCACGTGCCGCGGGCTGGTGGCCGCGGCCAGGCGCGGGGCATCGCCCGCGGCCACGCGCATCTCCAGGGCCTGCGCGCCGACCTCGCCCCGCACCAGGTGCATGGGGGCGCCCTCGCGCACCACCGCGCCGTGGTCGATGATGACCAGCCGGTCGCACAGCCGTTCGGCCTCGTCCATGTAGTGCGTGGTGATCACCACCGACGTCCCGCGCGCGCGGAGGTCGCGCAGGCGCTCCCACACCAGGCGGCGCGCCTGGGGGTCGAGCCCCGTCGTGGGCTCGTCGAGCAGGATCATCTCGGGGTCGTTGATGAGGGCCCGGGCGATCTGCAGCCTGCGCTGCATGCCTCCGGACAGCCGCACCACGGTGTCCCCGGCGCGCTCGCGGAGGTCCACGAACCGCAGTAACTCATCCGCGCGCTCGTGCGCCACGGCCCTGTCCATTCCGAAGTACCGCGCGTACACCAGCATGTTCTCGAGCACGGTGAGCTCGAGGTCCAGGTTGACCTCCTGCGGCACCACGCCCAGCCGCGCCTTGAGCGCCCGGGCCTGCACGTCGGGGTCCATCCCCAGCACGACGAGCTCGCCGGCATCGCGCGACGACAGGCAGGCCAGCATGCGCATGGTGGTGGTCTTCCCGGCCCCGTTGGGGCCGAGGAAGCCGAAGCATTCCCCCCGCTCCACCCGCAGGTCGATCCCGTCCACGGCCACCCGGGGGCCGTATGCCTTGCGCAGGCCGCGCGCCCGCACGGCCGGGCCGGTCATGCCCGGTGCCCTATGCGCGGCCGGCGATGCCCGCGCCCGAGACGGTGCCCTCGATGGTCATCCGCAGGCCGTCGGCAAGGCCGATGGTGGGCTCCCACCCCAGGATGGCCCGGGCCCGGGTGATGTCGGGCTGGCGCACGGTGGGGTCATCCTGCGGCAGCGCCTCGTACACCACCTGCGAAGGAGATCCGGTGGCCGCGAGCACGGCCTCGGCCAGTTGCAGGATGGTGTACTCCTCGGGATTGCCGATGTTCACCGGGTCGTGCTCGTCGCTGCGGATGAGCCGCACAAGGCCCTCGATGAGGTCGGTGACGAAGCAGAACGAGCGCGTCTGGCTGCCGTCCCCGAACACCGTGAGCGGGGCGCCCTCGTTGGCCTGGCGCAGGAAGGTGGGGATCGCGCGGCCGTCCTTGGGGCGCATGCGCGGCCCGTAGGTGTTGAAGATGCGCACGATGTGGGTGTCCACCCCCTGCTGGCGGTGATACGCCATGGTGAGGGCCTCGGCGTAGCGCTTGGCCTCGTCGTACACCCCGCGTGGCCCGATGGGGTTGACGTGCCCCCAGTAGTCCTCGCGCTGCGGGTGCACCTGCGGGTCGCCGTACACCTCGCTGGTGGATGCCAGCAGGAACCGCGCCCGGTGCTTCTTGGCCAGGCCCAGGGCGTTATGCGTGCCGTATGAGCCCACCTTCAGGGTGTGCAGCGGAAGGCGGAGGTAGTCGATGGGGCTGGCGGGCGACGCCAGGTGGAACACCTCGTCGATGGGCTCGCCGATCTCCAGGTGGCGGGTCATGTCGTGCTCGAGGAACACGAAGTCGCCGGAGCGGATGTGCTCGATGTTCTCGAGCGTGCCGGTGTCGAGGTTGTCCACGCAGATCACCCGGTGGCCGTCGGCCAGCAGGCGGTCGCAGAGATGGGAGCCGAGGAAGCCGGCTCCGCCGGTGACGAGTGAGGTGGGCATGGTGCGGAAGGCTACTGGAGCCCGTGCGTCAGGCGACGTCGCCGATGGCGTCCAGGACCTGCTGCACCGATGCCGGGGCCGCGAGGCGCACCGTTCCGCGATCACCCCTGACCACGTAGGCGGGCGAGCCGTCCACCCCGGCGCGGCGGGCCTCGCGGCGGAACCGGTTGAGCTGCGCGAAGCAGGTGCGTGCGGTGGCGGCACGTGGGAAGGAGCGCGCGGACAGGCCCGGCACCCGCCGCGCGATGCTCCGCAGCACCCGGGCATTCACCCAGTCGCCGTCGCGGGTGACGCGCGCCGCCGCCAGGTGGTGCGCCACGTGCCATACGCGGTTGGGCCTGATGGCCGCCACCAGCGCGCACGCGGCCTCGGTGCCGTTGGCATCACCGGTCACCACCAGCGGTCGCAGGGCCACGGTGGCGCTGCGGTCCGATGAGACACGGGCGAGGAGCGCGGGGATGACGGCCATGTGGCCGGATGCGCTGGCGACGTCCCCGAGGTCGGCGAAGTAGCGCACCTGGACGTCGCCCCTCCCCGCGGAGAGCCCTGCGACGCGGGCGCCGCGAGGCACCGGGGGAAGCGAGGCCACGGTGCCCGTGGTGGACGTGCCGCCCGGGCCGCCCGCGCCCGTGCGCGACGGCCCCGCCCCGCCCGCCTGCGGCGCGCCGGTTCCCGGCGTGGCGATGGGGTTCGGGGGCGTGGCCGGGTTGGAGGGCCGCGCGGGCGCCGGCGTCATGGGGTTGGGCGCAGGCCGGCCCGGCCGCTCGGGGCGCTCGGGCCTGTCCGGCCGCTCCGGTCGCTCCGGCCGGTCGGGCCGGGCGGATGGGGAGGACTCCGGCGGCGCGCCCAGCGCGGGAACACCCAGCAGCATCGTCGCGCCCATTGCGATCGCGAGGGGTCGGAGGGTGCGCCGGATCACCCCCGGACTATGCCCCACTGCGCGAAAACCCTCCGCGTGCAGCGGGAATCTCCACACAATCTCCTTACAAGGGCGGCTCCGGCAGGCCTGCGGGGACCGGGCCTGCCGTGGCCGGCGCGGCGCGGTGGCCGCGCCCGCGCGCGGCGATGCCCATGACGGCCCATGAGATGCGCAGCATGTGGGCCCCGCCGGCAACGCCGGCGTGCATCGACCGGCTTCGCGGGGCGTTCATGCGCACCGGGACCTCGCGGATGCGGAAGCCCTCCCGGTGCAGGTGGATGAGCAGGCTGGTCTCGGTGAGGCCCGCGGGGAATCCCCGCTCGGCGATGCGCGCGGCCGCACGTGGGGCAAGGGCGCGCAGGCCCGATGTGGGATCGGTGACCGCCACGCCCCCGGCCGCGACGGCCATCCACCTGCATGCGGCCATTCCGGCGCGCCGCAGGGCCGGGATGCGGTAGCCCGGTGCCGGCCCGAGGAACCGTGACCCCACCACCAGGTCGGCCGGCCCCAGCGCGGCCAGCAGGCCCGGGAGGTCTCCCGGGCGGTGCTGCCCGTCGGCGTCCATCTGGACCACGGCATCCGGATGGCCCGCCATGGCCTCCCGGTATCCGGCGTGCAGCGCCCCCGCGTACCCCGCGTGCCGGGCCAGCGACATCACCTGGGCCCCGGCCGCCGCCGCCTCGTGCGCCGTGGCATCGGACGAGGCGTCGTCCACCACGATCACCCGCGCGCCCGGAACCTGCTGCAGCGCGCCGGCCACCACGTCACCCACCGACCTCTCCTCGTCGCGCGCGGGTATGACGATGGCCACCTGCATCGCCGGGGACGATACGCGACGCCTCATGGGAGCCACCGCCACACCGTGGCAGTGCCGATACGTGCCACCGGCTGCAGGTCGCCCCGGCGCACGGCCGCGCGGATGGCGGCCTGCGCGGTGGGCCAGTTCGAGGGCCACCCGGAGGCGCGGCGCACCGGCCCGGTGACCACGTAGCCCCCCCGGTAGGCCGCAGGATCCGGCAGCGGCTCGAGGCGCCGTGCCTGCGCACGCTGTTCCGGCGACAGGTATGCGGGGTCGATGGCACGGCGCACCGGCAGCCGCCCCCGGGGCAGGAAGGCATTGAGCTTGGCCCACCAGATGTAGTCGGCGGCCAGCACGGGCGCGCGCGGAAGGGCGCGCATCTGCCGTGCCACGGCGGATACGAGGTGCACGTTGTCCGGCCTGTTGGGGGCATGCGCCCGCGGGGATGCCACGGCGATGGCCACCAGGGCCATGGCGGGCACCAGCAGCGGGCTCGCGCGGCCGTCGAGCGCGATGGCCACCAGCAGCGCCGCGGGCACGGTGAGCAGCGTGAGGAAGCGCACGGGCTTGTCCACGCTGACCAGGGTGCCGAACTCGAGGTAGGCCACGGCCCATGCCAGCCAGGCGGCCGGCAGCACGGCTGCGCGGACGCGGCGCTGCCATGCGACTGCACCGGCGACCAGCACCAGCGGCAGCACCAGGAACAGCGGCGAGCGGGCATCGGCAACGGCGGTGACCATCTGCGCCACGTATGCGGTGGTGACATCCCATCCCGCGGCGGGCGAGCGGAATGCCCCCGCCCCGGCGGTGGTGGTGAGCGGCCAGAGCGGCCGTCCGCCGGCCGCGAACACGAGCACCAGCGCAAGGGGCACGGCGGCCAGCCCGGCCGCGTACGCCCAGCCCCGCCGCCATGATGCGCGCACCGCGGGCCAGGCGGCCACCGCGACCACGGGAACCATGAACAGCGCTGTCTCGCGCGCCGACCAGGCCAGGCCCGTCAGCGCGCCCGCGGCAACCAGCCAAGCCACCGGCCGCTCCGACCGGCGCGACCGGAGCGCCGCCCATACCGCCAGCGCCACCAACGCGGGCATGACCGCATCCGGGCGCAGGCGGGTGGCCCACAGGACCTCGATGGGCGCGAACGCCACCAGCCCGGCTGCCACCAGGGCCGGCCGGCGCCCCACCAGTTCCCGCGCCACCAGGAATGCCGCCAGGATGGACAGCAGCGATGCCGTGAACGGCCATGCCACCGCCGTGTAGTCGTCCGCCCCGAACAGCCGGAAGGCCAGCGCCACGGGCCACAGGAACGCGGCGCGCGCCCCGAACCACTCCGCCTGGCCGTCGGGCAGCATTCCGCCGGCCAGGTTCTGGGCCACGGCCACGTAGCCGGCATCGTCGGCGCCCAGCCCGAACTCCAGTCCCCCGAACGCCCATGCGCGGATCGCCGCGCCCAGCCCCATGATGACCGCCAGGGCGGCTGCCGTGATGGCGCGCGCATCGGACGCGCGTGCCATCACCGGCGCCGGGCGAACGACAGGTTGCCCAGGCTCGTCCGGGCGTCGGCGAACTCCCGGGGGGCCAGCGCGCGGGCCAGGGCCGCGAACGCCAGGCCGCCGACCGCCGACACCACCGCGAGCCATGCCACCGACCCCCAGAACGACCCCGCGCCGCTGGGCATGAGCAGCGCCGGCACCAGGGCGATCACCCCCGCGGCCGCACCGGCCACGAGTATGCGCCCCTGCTGCCCGGCGAGCGCGCGCAGCGACAGCTCGGGCGCGTGGCGACGCAGGAACCACAGCGTGATGGCGGTGTTCGCGTACACGGCGATGGCGCTCGCCAGCGCCAGCCCGGCCTGCTCGAGCGGCCCCAGGAACACCAGGTCGAGGGCGATGGTCAGCACCACGGTGATGACCGTGGCGATCATGATCTCGCGGGCGTGGTTGCCGGCCGAGAGGGTGCGGTTGAGCAGGTACCCGATGAAGTTCCCCCAGACCGCGATGCCATAGAAGGCCAGGGGCGCCGAGATCTCGGCCACGCACGAGGCGTCGCACTTGCCGCGGCCGAACGCCACCTGCGAGATCTCGGTGGCGCCGATGGCCATGAGGATGGACAGGGGAACCGACACCAGCGCCAGGATGCCGGCCGCGCGGCGGAAGGCATCGACCCCCTCGGGACGCTTTTGCTCGGCGAACAGGCGCGCGATGAGGGGGAACAACGGGATGAGCAGGGGGAACAGCAGCACCGTGCGCGGCGCTGACCCCAGGGCATTGGCGAACGACAGGGCGGCGTTGCGGCCGGCCTCCAGCGACGACGCGAAGAGCTTGTCGGTGAACGAGTTGACCTGCTGCAGGATCGACGCCGCGGCCACGGGGATGGCCAGCACCGCCACCGAGCCCAGGCGCGGGTGCGAGAAGGCCACGCGCATGCCGCCGCCGGCTCGCGACTCGCGCACGAACTGCGGCAGCTGCAGCAGCACCTGCAGCGCGGCGCCGAGGGAGACGCCCCATGCGGCGGCGGTGATGCCCAGCGAGCCCGCGCCCAGTATGACGCCCACCAGGATTCCCGCGTTGAACGCCACGCCCACCGCCGCGGGGCCGGCGAATCGCCCATGCACCTGCAGGATGGCCGTGAACAGCGCCGAGAAGCCCTGCAGCATCAGCGCCGGGGCCATCACGCGCAGCAGATCCGATGCGATGGCCGCGCGCTCGGGGCCCATCTGGAAGAACCAGATGATGGCCTCGGGGAACAGCGCCACCATGCCCGTGAGCACGATGAGCCCGATGCCGATCCACCCCACGATGGCCCACAGCAGGGCCCATGCGCTCTGCGCGCCGGCGCGCTCCCGTTCCTGCTGGAACACGGGGATCATCAGGGTGACGAGCACGTACAGCAGCACGGCGGCCACGGTGTTGACCACGAACAGGGCGTTGACCAGCGCGTCGGTGTCGGCCGTGGCCCCGTAGACGCCTGCGAGCACGATCTCGCGGACGAACCCGAGGACCCGCGAGAGGATTCCGAAGAGCGCGACGACGGCGGCCGCGCGCGCGACCTGCCGGATGCTCATCCCGCGGGCTTCATCCCGTAGAGGGTGCGCACGCCGGTGAGCACCAGCATGCCGTCCACCCCGGTGGCCGGGGTGTACCTGCCGTCCGGGAATGCGAATACCCGCCTGCCCGTGGCGGCGTCGAGCGCGAACGTGCGGCCGTCGCGGGGCCGGCGCGCGATGGTGGAGAACCACACCAGGTCGCCGATGACCGTGGCCGAGCCCGCGATGCGCTCGCCGGCGTCGAAGGTCCAGCGCACGCCGCCGGTAACCGCGCTGAGCGCGTAGAGGCGCTTGTCGTACGAGCCCACGTAGACGGTCTCGTCATGCACCGCCGGGCTGGAGTACGCCCAGTCGCCCAGCACGCGCACCCACGCCACCGCGCCGGTGTCCTCGTCGAGCGCGATGACGCGCCCGTTGACGTTGCTGGCGAACACCCGGCCGTAGGCCACCGCGGGGTTGGCGTAGAAGGCGCCCGCGCCGCCGATGAGCCGTCCGGGGCTGGTGGTGCGCCAGCGGATGCGGCCGTTTCGCGCCGAGAAGGCCGTGATGCGACCCCCATAGTCGCCCACCAGCACCAGGCGACCCGATCGCGCCAGGCTCGACTTGACCTCGCCGGTGGCCCGGGCCGTCCAGATGAGGCGCCCCGTGCGGACGTCCATGCACAGCACCAGGCCCCCCAGCGTGCCCACGTACGCCCGGTTGCCGATGACCAGCGGGCTCGATTCGGTGGAGGTGCCGACGTCGCGTCGCCACACGATGCGCGACGTGGCCTGGTCCATGGCCTCGACGTACCCGTTGATGCTCGTGAACAGCACCAGGTCGCCGGCGATGGCGGGCGAGGCCGCGGAGCGACCCGTGAGCTTGCGGCGCCAGACCACTTGCCCGGTGTCGACGTCGAGTGCGTAGGCCTGCCGCTTGTTGGTGCCCACGAACAGCCGCCCGCGGTTGATGACCGGGGGGAACTCCAGCAGCGACCCCAGGTCGCGCGTCCACGCGCGGCGGTAGGGGGGCGGCAGGTCGAGGTCGGGGTTGGCGCGCGTGCGCTCGGCGTTGTAGCCGTACTCCGGCCAGCGGTTGTTCCCCAGGGCGGCCCGTGGCCGCTCCACCCGCTCGAACCCCTGCGTCGACCCCAGCTGGTCGCCGTCGTCCAGCCCGCCGCTGACGAGCAGGTACCCGATGAGCACAAGGGCCACGAACCCCAGGACCCCCGAGATGGTCCAGGCGACGGCCCGCTCCGACCGGGGGAGCATCGCCATGGCGCGCCGGCTAGGCCGGCCCGGCCTCGCGCCGGATGCCGCCACTGGTGGCCAGCGCGATGACGAGCCCCACCAGCAGGCCGATGATCCCGCCCACCACCGCGGTGCGCACCCGCTCGGACGTGCTGTCGGACGATGCCGCCCCGGTGGCGAGGGTGATGATGGCGGGCGCCTCGATCTGCTTCACCCGTGCCAACTGCAGCTCGGACGTGGTGAGCACCTCGCGCAGGTCGGTGAGCCGCGAGAGGTTGTCGGGCGTGGGCTGCCGGCGGATGAGCGCCTGCAGGCGCACCTCCTCGGCCCGCATGCGGCGCACCTGCTGCTCGAGGGTGGTGCTGACCGACGCATACCCGGCGCTCGCGCCCTCGAGGGCGGCCTCGGCGTAGGCGTTGGCCAGGCGCACGCTGTCGTCGCGGGTGGAGGTGCGTGCGGTGATGGTGGCGATGGCCGGCTGGTTCGTGCTGGTCGTTCCGGGGGCTCGCGGCACCGCGACGTTGGTGCGTGCGCGCACCTGGCCGGGCGTGAGGCCGGTGTCCTCGGCCACCGCGCCCACCACGGCATCGCCCTGCAGGACGGTGGCCGCCGTGAGCGGGTTGGTGCCCGGCGTGGACGCCAGGTTGCCCATCATCGTGGTGGCCTGCCCCAGGTACACCCGCGCATTGGCGGTGTAGGTGGTGTCCGAGGTGAAGGTGATGCCGTACGCCACCGCGGCGGCGATGAGGGTGGTGGCCACCACGATCCACTTGCCGCGCCAGATCGCGCGCCCGACGTCGCCCAGGGTGATCTCGCGATCAGATGCCACCGCTCAGCGCCTCCTCGTGGCCGTCCATGGCCCGCAGCCCGTTCCCGTCGCGCACGAGGACGTGCTCCGACAGGAAGCGTGTCATCACCACGCCCGCCCTGTGTGTTCCCAGTCGGGGCGCGACGTCCTCCCCGGCGGCCATGGCGAGGATGAGGAACGGGTAGTCGCCGCCCGCGGCCAGCGGCAGCGGGAATCCGCCGCCGAACCGCGTGTTGATGTCGGTGACCCCGAGGACGTGGCCATCCTCGCGGAAGCACTGGATGGTGCAGGGGCCCACGAGCCCCAGGCCCTCGATGACCGACGCCGCCAGGTCCACCAGCTGGGGGTCGTCGAGCGTCTCGCCCTTGATCTGCTCGCCGCCCTTGCTCTGGTACATGGCGCGCGGGATGGCGCAGATGGCCCGGCCATCCAGCGACGCCAGGCAGTCGATGCTGAACTCCTCGCCCGGCAGCGCCTTCTGCAGCACGCTGGCCACGGGGGTGCGCGCCAGGAAGAACCCCAACTCCTCCGGGTCCTCGCAGCGGTGGATCCAGCGTCCCGCGAATCCGATGCGCGGCTTGATCATCATGGGGTACGGAAGCGACCCGCGGTCGGTGCCCTCCACGGGCCACGTGGGCGGCGACGGCAGCCCCGCGGCGCCGAGCACCTCGTGGCACAGCCACTTGTCCTGGCAGGCCGCCGCCACCTCGGGCGACGGCAGGAACACCCGGCCGCCCGCCGCCTGCACCAGCGCGGCGGCGCCGGCCAGCACCACCGGGTCGAGGTCGGTGAGCGGCAGCACCGCCCCCACGCGCTCGCGGGCCACGACCTCCGCCACGGCGGCGCCGTAGCCCGGGTCGTCCACCGCGGGCAGCTGCACCACCAGGTCGGCGCTCACCAGCGACGGCGACAGCGGGTCCAGGTCGCTCACGATCACGCGGCCACCCTCCGCGCGCCGCGCCAGGGCATCGCGGAACGCGCGCACGATGTCCACGCGCTGGCCCGAGCAGGTGAGCAGCACGGAGGGGTGATCAGCCATCCGCGTGCCCCGCAAGGTCGAACCCGCCATCCGTGCCGCGGTATTGGCCCTCGCCGCGCAGCACCACGCGGATGGTGTCGGCGATGATGCGCATGTCGAGGGCCATCGACCAGCGGTCCACGTACTCGACGTCCAGCGCGATGCGCTGCGACCAGGGGATGGATGCCCGCCCGCGCACCTGCGCCAGGCCGGTGATGCCCGGGCGCGCCAGCAGGCGACGCCGCTGGATGTCGTCGTAGTGGGCGATCTGCGAGGGCACGGTGGGGCGCGGGCCCACGATGCTCATGTCGCCGCGGATCACGTTGATGAGTTGCGGCAGCTCGTCCAGCGACAGGCGGCGCAGCACGCGCCCGGCGCGCGTGATGCGGTCGTCGTGCTCGGTGACCGCGAGGCCTGCTCCCCTGCCCTCGGCCCCGTCCACCATGGAGCGGAACTTCAGGCAGGTGAAGGGCCTGCCGAAGGCCCCGGCGCGGCGCTGGCGGAATATGGCCGGCCCCGGGGAGTCGAGCCGCACCCATGCGGCGACGCCGGCCATGACCGGCGCGAGCAGGATGGCCGCGGGGATCGCGACCGCGAGGTCGAAGGCGCGCTTGGCGCTGCCTCCCACCACGGTGTGGGGCACGGAGTGCTGCACGTGGGCCCCACGGTAGCGGAGCGTGCTGGCGCGGGGCATCAGCGCCGCCCCGCGGCCAGGTCGTCCACCAGCGACACGAAGCGCGCCGCCAGCCGGGCCCGGTCGTAGTGCTGGAGGGCGTATTCGCGCCCTGCCCGGCCGCGGGCGGCAGCCTGCGCGGGGTCGTCCGCGGCGTGGCGGATGGCGGAGGCCATGGCCGTGGGGTCCTCGGGGGGCACGCTCCAGCCGCACCCCGCGGCATCCACCAGTCGGGTGAGCTCGCCCGCGGGGGCCGCCGCGAGGATGGGGCGGCCGGCGGCCAGGTAATCGAACACCTTGTTGGGAAGCGCCCCCGCGAACAGCTCGCGATCCTGGTAGGGCAGCAGGCACAGGCCGGCCCGCTCCAGGAATGCCGGCACCTGCCTCTTGGGCACGGGATCGATGAAGTCCACGTTGGGCAGCGCCATCTCCGCGGCCTGCTGCCGCAGCGCCGGCTTGCGGTCGCCCCCGCCCACCAGCACGACGCGGATGCGCGGGTCATCGCGCAGCAGGTCGGCCGCGCCCAGAACGGTCTCGAGCGACGAGTAGGTGCCGTGGGCACCCACGAACATGGCCACGACGGCGTCATCGGGCACGGGCAGGCGCGCGGGCAGCGCCGGGTCGGGCGATACGTCGAGGTCCACGCCGTTGGTGATGAGGCTCACGCGGCCGGCGGGCACCACTCCGGACCGGACGATCCCGTCGCGGATGCCCTCGGTGAGGGCGACGATGCGGTCGGCGCGGCGGTAGCAGTAGTGCTCCACGCGACGGGCCGCGGCGATGACGCGCGGGTCGGTGACCAGGCCCATCGCCACCGCGGAATCGGGCCAGAGATCGCGCACCTCCAGCAGGAACCGCGCGCGCCGGGCCCGCGCCACGGCGGCCGCCGCAGCAGCGGCGGGCAGCGAGGGCGACGATGCCACCACCACGTCGGGCCGCGGCAGGCGCAGCTCGGCGATGAGTGACCACAGCGCGAACGTGCCGTAGTTCGACAACCGCGAGCGCAGGTCGCGCCCGTATCCGGGGGTGGAGTAGGTGCGCACCACGTCGAGGCCATCCTCGTGCGCGCGCACGATGCGCCTGCCCCGGTACTCCTCGGGGATGGTGCGCTCCTTGTGCTGCACGTAGGAGGTGACCACGGTCACCTGGTGGCCGGCGCGCGCGAGCGCCCGGCAGTGCTGCCAGTGGCGCACGCCGCCCGGCTGGTCGCCGCTCACGAAGTACTGCGAGACGTACAGCACGCGGGCCATCAGGCGAGCACCTCGGCATAGAAGGCGGTGAGGGCGTCGGCCTCGTGCTCGAACGCCAGGCCTTCCTCGAACGCCCTGCGGCCTGCGGCGCCCATGTCGCGCGCAAGGGCCGGGTCGTCCAGCAACCGGCGGATCGCAGCGGCATGCGCGGCGGGGTCGTTGGCCGGCACCACGATCCCGCAGCCCGTGGAGCGCACGATGGCCGCCATGCGGGGAAGGTCGCTGGCCACCACCGGGCGGCCCATGGCCATGGCCTCCACGAGCTTGGTGGGCACCGCGCGGTCGTAGTTGCCATGCCTGCGCAGGGGGATCCACGCCACCGAGGACCGCGCCAGCAGCCCGGGCACCTCGGCGTGGTCCACCACCCCCAGGTGCTCCACGTGCGGCGGCAGTTCGCCCGGGTCGCCCGGGCCCGCCAGCTGCAGGCGCGCCCCGGGCACGCCTACCTGGGGGAAGGCCTCGAGCATCAGCGGAAGACCCCGCAGGGGTCCGAGGCCCCCCACGTACAGCACGATGCCGCCCTCGGGCTCGCCCGCCCGCGCGAACTCGGCGGCGAAGGGCCCGTTGGCCACGCTGACCGACCGGCATCCGGCGGCCGCGAAGCGCGCCGCGAGGTCCTCGTTGGCGGTGACCACGCCGGTGAGCCTGCGCCCCGCGGCGCGCTCGGCGCCTGACGCCAGGGCCGCCACCGGACGCCTGAGCGGCCCGGGTATCCAGCGCTTGGTGCGGGTGGTCTCGCCCAGGTACTCGTGGGCGTCGTAGATGACGGGCCTGCCCGTGACCCGCCGCAGCCACAGCGCCTGGGGGAGCAGCTCGGGGTCGTGCACGTGGTAGGCGTCCACGTCCATCGCGCGGGCCCGGCGCGCCAACTGCCACCCGGCGCGCGCGCGGTCCGCCCGGGCCACCGGCTGCTCGGGCCCCAGCACCGATGCCCGCGCCCCGGCCTGCGCCAGCGCACGGACCTCCTTGTGGAAGATGCGCACGTCGCGGGGGCGGTGCACGGTGGTGAGGTGCACCACGCGCAGGCCGTCCAGCCGGGCCCCCGCGGCGCGCGCCGGGGCGTGGATGGGCCCCATGTGCGCTCCCCGCTCCGCCAGGTCGTCGAGCAGGTCCTCCCACAGGCGGTCGTACCCCGGAGCGCGCTCGTCGGCCAGGTAGGTGTTGTGCCACAGCAGCGCGGCGGCCCCGCCGTGGCGGCGCACGGCGTCGAGCACCCGCAGCGCGCGCTCGCGGGCCTCGGGCGCGGGGAGTGCCAGGTGCGAGTGCAGGGTGGTGTCCATCACGGCCAGCGGCACCAGCGTGATGCCGGCCGGGCGTTCCTCGCCGACGATCCACGGCCGGAAGGGCCGCGCATAGCCCGCGGCGAATCCGGGTCGCTCGCTGAAGCCCAGGCTGGCGTCGTACTCCAGCCCCGCCCGCTCCACCCGCAGCGGGGTGTCGTGGTACCGGAAGCGCAGGTAGTGGAAGCGCACGCCGTGCACGTCGGCGCCCTCGTCCCGCATCACCTGTACCTCGTCGCGCAGGGCCTGCTCCGATTCGGACGATGCGAACGCCCCGTGCAGCGCGACCTCGGATCCGGCCGCGCGCACGGCGGCGACCAGGTTGCGCCGCTCGCGCTCGTAGGTGCGCCGGGGGGTGCCGTCGAGCCGGTGGCGGTTGCGGCCGATGAGGAACACGGTGGACCGGAGCCCGCGGCGCCAGGTGGTCTCCAGGAGGTCCGGCAGGTTGTCCCACGGGTCGTGGCCGGCCAGGTCGCGCACGGCATGGTGGCGTCGGCGCTTGACGGCCCGCGCGATGCCCCGCGGCGTGCGGCGCCGGATGCGGTCGATGTCGTGGGTCAGGAACACCGTCCAGGACTCCGGCGCGGGCATGCCCAGCACGGTGCGGAGCGCCGCGAGATGGCCCTCGACCGCCGGGTCCTCGATGTCGAGGCCCGCGATGGCCGCGAATGCGCTGCGGTGGTATGGCAGGCGCCCGAACCGGTCGCGATCGGCCACGCGGTATTCATCCCAGCGGGCCAGCAGGTAGAAGGCCGAGGCCACGATGTCGCCGGGGATGGGCTCGTCGGGGTGCGCCGGCGGGAACAGCAGCGTGAGGCCCCCCGCGCGGTGAACGGCCGGGCCCGGGAAGGCCTCCTGGCCCTCGAAGAACTCCTGCGCCTCGGGCTGCAGGGGAATCCACGCGCCCTCATCCGGCGGGTCGGGGGCATAGGTGATGGCGGCGTCGGCGTCCACGAACGCGGCCTCGTGGCCCAGGCCCTCGGCCAGCGTCGCAAGCACCCACTGCGCACGCGGCAGGAACGCCGGGCGGCAGTCGCGGATGGCGATGCGCAGGGTGCTCACGCCGCCCTCCTGCGCATGATGCGCCGCACCTGGTCTTTGCCCGGGAGCGGGTCGGCCACCGAGAGCACGCCGTCCACCACCGGCGGGCGCAGCGTGGATGCGGCGGCCGCGCGGGCCCACCGGCGCCCGCGTACCTCGGCGGCCGTGGCCGGCAGGTGCCGCGCCGACAGCACCCAGCGGACGTCGCTGCGGTGGCCCTCGGGCCACGTGCGGGGCGCGCCCACGGCATCCAGGTATGCCGCGAGAGGGATGTTGACGCCCACCTCGGTGGCCAGTGAGATCCACAGCCACGAGCGCGGGTTGACCTCGATGAGGTAGTCGCGCCCGTCGCGCGGGTCGCGCTTCACCTCCACCTGCGAGATGCCGTGGAAGCCCATCTCGTCGAGCAGCGCATGGCAGCGGCGTGCCAGGCCGGGGTCCCACCAGGCCTCGGCGGCGCGCGCGGTGCCGAATCCCGGGGGCCACTGCCGCAGCTTGCGGCCGGTGAACGACGCCAGGGGGCGCCCTGCGGCGTCGCGGTACGAGCCGAGGGTCCAGAGCGCGTCATCCCCGCCGGGGATCACCTCGCACACCTGCGGCTGGTGCGCGGCGGCGCCGTGCCACCGGCGCCGGAGTTCGTCAGGGTCGTCGGCCTGCAGCACCTGGCGCCCGAACGCCCGCTTGAACCCGGCGGGATCCAGGCGCGGCTTGAGGATGACCGGGAACCGGAGCGCCGCGGCCGCGGCGGCCACGTCGTCCTCGTCGGCGGGTTCCACCGTCGCGGGCACGGGGAACCCGATGCGCCGGGCCGCCGCGTGCTGCGCCGACTTGTCGAGGTAGGGACGCAGGTGCCCCCAGGGGCTCCACGGCATGTCGAACCACTCGCGCAGGCGTGCCTCGTGCGGGCCGATGGCCTGGATGGCCTCGTCGTGGGTGGGGAACAGCACGCCCCGGGCGGCGAGCGAGCCACCCAGCACCGCGAGCTGCTCCACGAATGCGCCGGGATCCCGCACGGGGTCGGGGAGCACCACCTCGGCGGCATGGCGCGAGCGCAGCCCCATGGCCCGCGGGTCGTGGTCGGTGGCCATCACGGGCACGCCCTCGCGCCCCAGCGAGCGGATGATCCCGAGGGCGTTGGGGCCGGATGCCTGCAGCACCACGGCGATGGCCGGGGCCGGGGACGTCACCCCTGCGTCACCGCGGCGTACACCTGCTCCATGCGGCGCGCATTGGCCGCCCAGGTGTAGTTGGCCTCGGACCTGCGCAGGGCCTCGGCGCCCATCGCGCGTGCCAGGTCGGGATCGTCCAGCACGCGGGCGAGGGCCGCCGCCAGCCCCCCGGCGTCGTGCGGCTGCACAAGGAGACCGGTGACCGGGTCGTCCACGATCTCGGGCGTGCCGTCAACGGCCGTGGCCACCACCGGCAGGCCGCAGGCCATGGCCTCGCACACCACGGTGGGAAGTCCCTCCGACAGCGACGGCAGCACGAACACGTCGCCGGCCGACATGACCCAGCCCACCTCGTCGTGGGGAACCTTGCCCAGCCAGATGATGCGGTCGGCCACGCCGAGTTCGGCCGCGCGCTGCTCCAGCGGCTCGCGCAGGCCCCCGATGCCCGCCATCACCAGGCGTGGCGCGCCGGCGGAGCGCGCGGCCAGTATTCCCATGGCCTCGATCAGCGTGTCCACGCCCTTGCGCGGCACGAGCTTGCCCACGTACGCGATGACGGGGCCATCGTCCGGCACCGCGAGCCGCTTCCGGGCCTCCGCGGCGTCGCGCGGCATGAACACCTCGGCGTCGGCGCCGTTGGGCACCACGGTGATGGGGCGGCGGGGCCGCGCGATGGCATCGGCGGCGTCGCCGATGGCGCGGCTCACGGTGACCACGGCGTCGAGGGTCTGGATGGCCTCTGCCACGCGCATGCGCGCCTTGGCGCCTTGCGCGGGGATGTCCAGCACATCGGCCCGGTGCGCGGTGCCCACCGCCGGCACGCCCAGCTCGTGGCCCACGCGGGCCGCCGCCCAGCCATCCGGCACCATCATGTGGGCATGGATGACGTCGATGGGCCACCCGGCGTGGATGCGGCGCACCGTGCGGCGGATGCCGAGCAGGAAGGCATCGGCGTTGCGATGGCCCAGCCTGCCCCCGGGCAGCGTGACCTTGCGGGGGTAGTGGACGGTGACGCCCTCCACGGTGTCCTCGGGCACCACGTCACGGTACGACGACCAGCGGCCCAGTCCTGGCGGTGCCCATCCCTTGGGCGACACCACGCGCACGTCGTGGCCACGGTCGCGCAGCGCCTTCACCTGCTCGTGCACGAAGATCCCGCCGGTGGGGTTGACCGGGCTGGGGTACATGTGGCTGATCATCAGGATCCTCACGGCACCCTCCCGTCCGGGCCGACGCGCCGGGCCAGCACGATGGTGGTGAGGCACAGGCCGAAGGTGATCCACATCGGCGCGAAGTGGATGGCCGTGGATGGCCCCAGGCTGCCCACCAGGAAGCCCAGAAGCGCCAGCGCCCCCGCCAGGCCCATGTAGCGCAGCCACGGGTCGTGCGTTCGCCGTGCCACGCGCAGGGTGCCCACGAGCATGTACAGGTACAGCCCGGCGTAGAGGGCAAGGCCGATCAGGCCGGTGTCCACCAGCACCTCGAGCGCCCAGTTGTGCAGGTTGGCCACTCCCTCGTAGCCCTGCGTGGCGCGCACGGCCACCTCGGCATTGCCCGCGCCCACGCCCACGCCGCCGGTGTCCGCGGCGATGCCCACGCCGGTCCCCAGCAGCGACGTGCGCACCGCGCCCGATCCCGATCCGCTTTGCACCTGCGCCTGCAGCGTTCCGAAGTCCAGCTTGGCCACCGCCTGCTCGGGCAGCGGCACGATCCCGGCGCCGAACATCGAGGGGATGATCAGCACCAGGGCAAGCCCCACCACCACCACGGCGGCCACGAACGCGCGCCGCATGGCGGGGTCGAGGCCCAGCACCACGAGCATGCCCAGCAGGATGATGCCCACGGCCACCAGGTTCGCCTTGGATCCCGAGAAGAGGATGAGTCCGATGGCCACGGCGCCGCCGGCGATGCCGAGCGCCCGAAGGCGGACGTCGCGCGCGATCACCGGCAGCACCAGCAGGTACGGAAGGGCCAGCGCCAGGTAGGTGGCGAAGTTGTTCTGGTTGCCGAAGAACGACGTGGCGGCGAAGGCCCCCACGCGATTGGCCAGGGCGCTCGTGGGCAGGCGCACGCCGGTGGTGATCTCGGCCACCGCCACCAGCACCGCGGCGACGAAGGTGATCCCCAGCGCGACCATGAACCAGAGGAGGCGCCTGCGGGTGGAGGCGGCGACGGGGATGGCCAGCATCAACCCGGTCATCATGAACAGGAAGATCGTCCAGCGCAGGGCATCGGTGGTGGACGCCGCCCACATCACCGACGCGAGTGACCATGCAACCCACCCCGCGGCGATCGCCATGGGCCAGCCCAGGCCGTCCGGCACGGGGATGCCGCGGCCCATCAGCAGCCATGCGCCCAGCCCCACCACGATCAGCCCGGCGAGCAGCCGGAACGCGAATGCCTCCTGGGCGCCGGGCACGGCCAGGTTGGGACCGATGATGGCCGCCACCATGGCAACGAGCACGGCGGCACGTCCCAGCGACGGAATCGAGGCGCGCCCCAGCACCACGAGGGCCAGCAGCACCACCGCCAGTGCCAGGCCCGGCACGGGCGCGAAGGCCGCGAGGGAGCCGGCCGCGAGCGCGGCGACGAGGGCGAGGGCCGCGGCGCGGATGCCGGGCGCCCCGGACGCGCCGGAGGCCCGCAACGGAGCGGGTGCCGACATCGGGGCGGGACGGTAGCAGCCGCCCCCCGAAATCCCCGTTACGCAGGCCCTCCGGCAGCGCGTCGCAGGACGTCCATCACGGCATCCGCCTCGTGCGACAGCGCATGCGCCATGGCGGCCTCGCGGCATGCGGCGGGGGATGGCGGATCGTCGATGCACCGCGCCAGGGCGGCGGCGATGGCCGCATCGTCCCGGGGGTCCACGATGGCGCCGGCGCGGCCGTCGGGCACGACCTCGCGCAGGCCCCCCACGGCGGTGCCCACCACCGGGCGCCCGCTGGCCATGGCCTCGAGCGCCGCCACGCCCAGGGGCTCCACCAGGCTCACCTGGGCCACCACGTCGGCGGCGGTCATCCAGTCCACCACGCCCGCGTTGGGAAGCATTCCGGTGCGGATGACGGCGTCACCGACGCCGTGCCTGCCGGCCTCCTCGTCCACCGCGCGCGCCAGAGGACCGTCACCCACGAACGCCAGCATGGCGTCGGGGTGGTCCGCGGCGCGCATGCGCGCGAATCCCCGCACCAGCTCCAGCGGGTTCTTGCGTTCGGTCAACCCGCCCACCGCGAGCACCAGCGGCACCTCCGCGGCCACCCCCAGCCGGTCGCGGGCCGCCCCGCGCTCCCCCACGCGGAACCGGCGCTCGTCCACTCCCATGCTGATCACCTCGAGGCCGCGCGGTGGCAGTCCCTCCTCACGCATGCGGTCTGCCAGCCATTCGCTGACGCAGATGGTCGCCGCGGCGCCCCGTACCCCGGGTGCCGACAGGCGCCGCACCGCGCCGGTCGCGAGGTTGGCCACGTCGCCGCCATGGGCGGTGATCACCCATGGCGTGCGCCCCAGCCTGCCGGCGGTGGCCGCGATGAGGCCCGTGGGGAACAGGTAGTGCGCCCAGATCACATCGGCGCCGCGGGCGCGCGCCACGGCCCGGGCAGCCAGCCCTGCGTACTTGGCCGGCGTGCGCACGCGCCCCGATGCGCGGGAGTCGATGACTACGCGGTCCACCCGGGCCCCGCGCTCCTCGAGCGCGTCGCACATGCGCTCCACGAACGCCCCGTAGTCGGGTGCCCCGGGCCCCGGGTACATGTTGGACAGGCACATGACCCGGAGCGCGCTCATGCAGGGCGCCCCGCGGAACCCTCAGGACCCCCAGGGGACAGTCCCGCGGGAGGGACAGTCCCAGCGCCGGGACTGTCCCCGGGCTGGGACTGTCCCCCTGTCCGGATCGACAGGGCCACCAGGCCCGCTGCCAGCACCCACGTGTACGGGTCCTCGAACTGCGCCGAGTAGAACAGCGCGTGCACGAAGATCCCCGCCAGGGCGCCCAGCATCGCGGCCGCTGGCACGCCGACGTCCTCGTCGCGGTCGCGCGTGGCGCGGATTCCGACGATGGCCGCGATGACCGACAGCCACACGAACAGCGCGAAGCCGATGGCTCCCTCCTCGCTGAGGATCGTCACCGGCGCGTTGTGCGAGATGACCACGCGGGTCTTTCGCAGCTCGTTCTCGTCGAGCAGGTTGGAGTAGTCGGTGGCGAACGAGCCCAGGCCGCCCCCTGCCACCGGGTGGGCGAGGAAGATCTCCACGCCGCCGTCCACCAGCCCGAACCGGCCCTCGCTGACCTTGTCGAGCCGCTCCGTGGACGTGAGCGCCGACCGCACCTGGCCGGACGTGGCGACGGCCACCGCGCTGCCCGCCACGGTCATGATGGCGGCGGCGGCCAGCGCCCGGCGCCAGCCGAACATGCGCAGCGACATGATGAGCAGCCCGGTCAGCAGCATCAGCGCGCTCGAGCGCGAGAAGGTGACCACCAGGGCCGCGGCATCGATGGCCGCCACCACGCCGCACGCCGCCAGCACGCGGTTGCTGCCACGCCAGAGCCACGCCACGGCCACCGTGATGAGCAGTGCCAGCGCGAGGTAGCGCCCCAGGATGTTGGGGTCGTAGAAGATGGAGTTGACGCGGAAGAACCGGCTGTAGACGTTGGCCTGCATGAGCCGGTGGTTCCACAGGATCTCCTGCGTGGCGTACTGGGCGAGCGCCAGCACCGCGACGGGCACCGACATGGCCATGGTGGTGACCGCCAGGGTGAGCAGCGCGCGCCCCCGCCGCCATATGGCCACCGCCATCAGGTAGAGCAGCACGAAGGGGATCCAGAAGAACGTGGCCTTGACCGTGCCCTCGGCGATGTCGGACGACCAGGCCACCGACGCCACCACGAAGCCGGCGAACAGCATGAGGGGGAGGTCGAGCGGGGTGGAGGGCCACTGCCGCTCGCGGGATCCATCGCGTTCCATCCACCAGAGCACGGCGAGCCCCAGCACGATCACCCCGTACAGCGGGAGGAGCAGGTTGGCATCCTCGCCACCCACCGAGATCGGCACCCGCACCGGGAGGGCCACGCCCAGCAGCAGGAACCACGTCCACGGCCTGCGCGCCACCAGCCGGCCGAGCAGCATGATCACCGCGAGGCCCACGAGCACCCCGGCGGCCCCCGCCGCCAGCCCCGCCGGCGTGGACAGCCGGTCGGACACCGCCTGCGGCACCAGCGTGCCCGCCATCACCACCCAGGCGATGAGCAGCACCACGAGCCCCGCGAGCCTGCGCCCACGA
>Ga0180432_10000920_pt1 | contig 47365 bp, 68 predicted proteins | sample SS_ome_10_FD_132414 | JGI IMG/M metagenome (GOLD analysis project Ga0180432, IMG submission 132414) | Hypersaline lake sediment archaeal communities from the Salton Sea, California, USA - SS_1_MS_2 metaG | ecosystem: Environmental > Aquatic > Non-marine Saline and Alkaline > Hypersaline >...
CCATGTTTATCTCCTTTTGTAAAGCTTTATTTGTTTATGTTAATTTACAGAGTAACAGTACCTTCAACCTTTACCTTATGAATAGCACCAGCTAACCATGCAGTAAACTTGACGTTCTGTAAAAACCTGTCCGCTTTATCCTGTGTCGGTATACTTGACAGAGCAGGAACCTCAATAAAGTAGCCACCAATCCGCTCTTTCGAAGTCGGGTCAAAAGCATGGGGGCTAAAGAGACCATTTGCTATTCCTATGTCAAGTACCGTTGCAATAGCACTTTCCACAGAGGCAATACCTTCCTCAGTATACGGAACCTTAGGCTGATTTACAAGAAGAGAATAAATACTCTCCTGTATACGTGCCTTGGTCCAATCAATACCGACCATGATATCATAATACTCACCTTCAGCAACCGTGCCATAACGAGTAACGTTAACGCCACCTATCTCCTGGTACGTATTAACGTTTTTATCATGTGCGTTCTTTGATTGTGTAGGTGTCAAGTCGATAACGGATACGTTGGAAAGCTGTTTATACGCACCTGTATAGGAACCAGGGGTATACGTTGCTATAGTACCAAGGAAACCGGCATCAGGATAAACGCTGGACGCTGATTCGCTATGGTAAAAAACACCTGCCCTGTCGTTCGACTCATCCTTAAGCTCTGCGCCGATTGACGCATACTTAATGGTTATGTTCGCCTGTGAAACGCCACCGGTTACCAGGGCGTTTTCGATAAGGATATTTACGCCAGGGGAACTGATACGGACTTTTCTGTTATCAGCATCGCCATAAAGCTCAGCGTCAACACCTGTCATACCGTCAAGCGCAGTAACCAGGTCATCCATGGTTGTATCATGGTCTGTGTTAAACGCTACCTGTGGCATGGACACTGAGTTGACATCCATATCAATAAGGTTACCGGTTATTAGGTCCGCATCAAAGGCTATTACACATTTTGTCAATGAATCGTTAGCATCGGTCTCGTTTATGATGGCCAGGTCGTCAGAGCGAATAGCCGCTATCCTCTCATTAGACAGTACCCATGCCGCTAATAGGTCCTGGTCTGCTTCCTGGTTACTGGTGATACATACCATATAAAAGTCCGGCTGTTCAAGGACTATGGCGTTAAGGGATTCAATAAGGTTAGCATCACCCCCGTCAATTCTTCCTATTGCAACTCTTTCAGGCCGTGGACTCTGACCAAAAACGACCTCAGCCATTTTATATTCAGGGTCATTTACACCACCTGTCAAGTCTAATGCAAGACTCGATAAGTCAGTGTAATACTGGAGCCGACCAGCAAAAGAGGCATTAGGACCGACAATGAGAATGGTACCAAAGCCAGCCCTTGATACCGATTGTGTCTCTCTGTCAATCGTTACCTGTACAATCTCGTCTAAGCTCATTAAAGATTACCTCCTGTTAAGGTTGTGGTTATGGGATATTTCCGATTTGTATTGTGTCAGTTATAGTAGTATCGTCTTCTTTTTTATACTCAGCGTCAACCTGGGCAGCTTCGATATTACCTACTCCTGTGTCAATTATTGATTTACCTATGCGAAATAAGAAGTCACCGTTTGCACGTGGTTCAAATTTAGTGTCAATAAGTTCTGTCAAATCAGTTATAGAACCAACAACTTGTACGAATACTACTCCAACAGCATCAAGTGCAGCAGTTACCGATTGTAAACGCATAGCTGTTTCAAAATGTTCCAGGTTAGTAACTGGATTACATCCGTAAAACTGAATAGGTACAACAAATTCACGGTCACCAAGTATCTCTGCTTCCCCTGAGCTATTTGGTTCGAGTAAAGCATCATGACCAATTGACACAAGAGAATTAAGGTCCCATGTCGCATATGGAAAGTTGGGTCTTGGTCTATCATTATACCGTTGCATAGCAAACGTAGCTTCAGTGTGCGTCTCAAGTAAAGTTTTAAAAACCGTATTTATTGGTACTACGTCAATCATCTTGGTGTTGCTCCAAAGATTATTAAGTCCTTAGTAGTAACATCACTTGAACCTGATTTAGATGCTGTTAATTGTATAGTAAACTGAACTTCTGGAATAACAAATTGACGAGTAGGATTTTGTAAATCATCTGTTGGTCCACCATCACCAAAATCCCATTCCCATGATGTCGGGTCACCGTTGCTTGTATCTGTAAATTGTACTGTCCACGGTGGTTCAGTTTCAGGGTATATTGCCCAGACACCGGGTACTTCTTCAACAGCACCCTCAATATTAAATGACGCAACAACAGGGTCTTGTTGTGTATAAACACACCCTGATGCCGGTTGTAAACGTTGTACTATAGAGCGCCAGTGGTTTATAACGTCGTTACGCCATTTCCCGGTTTCAGCGCATTCATACTCCTCACCGAATATCTCAACTATATCCGGGTTACGGGTCTCCGAGGTCTCCACAGTTTGCAGAGGGTCGTCAGTCTCATAGTATAGGACGTACGACTCCCTACTACGCCTACCCTCCGGCAGGGAAAGCAACTCGTCTGCGGTAGCTGGTTGCTTGCTGCATTTTATAGTAAAACCAGTGCGGCCACCCTCTGTAAATGAACCATCCGGGTTGTCAACACCTGGGGAGAGCCGGTAACACTGAGTTTCTTTTCTAAATCGTTCAAACATCGAGTATCTCTATATGTTGTACTGAGTTGAGCATTTGTGCTCTGTCAATTAACGGATTGCTAACACCCTTCTTTCTTCTTTTAGTAGAGGGTGCATTTGGTGGGTTTTTTATATCACGTATCTTTCTTTTCATTTGAGCAACGTGCTTCTCACCTATCAATCCTAAAGCTCTTTTAGTAGTCATTTTGCCATCTATTATCTGGTTGTAAAGACGCTGTTTCATCCTGTTAATTTCCTTCTGTCCTTCATCAAAGGATGTCCTTACAAATGAACGCTCAGGCACATTAGCGTTAGGGGCACCGAACTCGTTTATTGCAGCGACCTCAGCGACCTCCGATATGTCTTCAAACTCATCACGGCCACTACCTTTACGAGTGGCACCTTTTACCTCTCCTTCTGCTGGATAACCTACCTTAGTATAGCTCCTATTCGCTATGTCAAGTTCATGTAGTATCCTGTCAAGGCCCATATCGTTGACCTTAACGTTTTTAGAAGAGCGAACTCTTGAACGGATACCCATCAACTCCCATCCTTGTACGAGGTAACATCAAACAGCTCCTCATAAGCTCAATCAGTTCCGACCCGTAAATCGTACTATTAAGGTCTTCCCACTCGTTGCTACTACTCTTTTGGTAGGTAACCATTAACTTATCTTCCTTTTCTGTCAATACACGTCCAGCATTTCCTGAACCAGAACCGGAAGAGCTACCACCGCTCTGCTTTTCTTTAGCCAACCAATGTAGCACTCGTAAAGCAACTGCCTGGTTATAACAATCACCGAACTCCTGGCCGGTCATACCCTTAGCAAGAGTAATAAAGTCATTCAACCGTGGGTCCGGCGTAGTGACTAACTCCGGCATCCGGAGTTCGATGATTTTTTTTATTGACAGGGACATATGTTAGTTCTCCTTATTCTTCGTCCTCTGCCCCATCGTCTTCATCGCCCTGGTCACCTTCGCCGCCCTGTGCTTCCTCAATAACGTTTACCTGTTTTTCGATAGCACGTACCACGGTAACACGTGGCTCATCACGACCAGTTTCCTGTTCCAAGTAAAGCTCAAGGTCCGATTTGTCAACTGTGTCTTCAACAAGGGCTATTGCATCCTTTGCGTTCATATCAGCGACAGAGGTGATGTCACCATCTTCCTCTTCGGTTTCCTCCGCTTTTTTCTCAGGAGCGGGTTTGGAAGGTTCTGCCTTTGTCAATTCCGGGACCTCAAGGACACCGTTTTCGATAAGGTCTTCCACAAAGTCAATTGACTTATTAAAGTCACTGACCTGTTCTTTATTCAAAAGGTTGCTTCCGGGTTTAAGCACAACCTTGCTAACCCGGACACACCTCTTGGATTTATTCTTTACAATCATATTTCCTCCGTGTAAATAATTTGTATGGCTATTCCTGTCGTAAATTTACAAAACGGCTATTATATGCCTTCAACAATATTCACTGCAAGGGGGTACGGAACAATAATACCACCACAGCGGGAATGACAGTTGACAACATAGGCAAGGTTTATTTCCTGCACCGGGAGCTGTTCAAAGGCCTGCGGTATCTCAAGCGACAAGTGTTCCTCATCCCTTACATAAGACACCATACAATCCTTCGGTCCAGTTGCACCGGAGGGAAGCGGGTCAACGTCCTTAAGTTCAACAACACGATCAACCATTACCTCAGGCTGGTTGTTCTTGAAGAACTGCAGGATAGTTGTATCCGTACCGGCAGCGAGTCTTGTGGTTGACACAAGGGTATACTGCTTGATGGGCAGGATAAGCATATTCGGCATCTCAACACCGTTTGTCAAGTCGAGCGTATCATTGATAGCATCGTTCATGTCAAGCAGTATCTCATCCGGGTTTTTATTTTCCCACTTTTTATTACCTGATACAGCACCGACCTGGACTTCACCAGCGGTAATATTGGGGTTATTAAAAAGGCCGATGAGGTTGTACTCAGCATCACCATACCAGGCGATACGGTTAACCTTCTGGTCATTTGCCCTACGTGCGGCATTAGCTTTACGCTGGGGTAATGACTTTCCTGTCTTGGTTCCCTTACGAATATCCATAAGAGAGTATTCATAAGACTCACCGACACCACGAATATCGGACGTAAAGCGCTCTGCTTTTACATTTACACGTGGTAAATCATCAGCGTAGTTCGCTATGATGGCACCGATACCCACTTCGTTATAGAACTCATAAGTTATGGTCTCATCCGCAGGGTCCGCTTCGCTTGAAATCGGAAACAGGACACCGTTGGCACCTTTGAGTTCAGGGTACTTCTTCTGATAGGCCCTGGCCTTGACGTGATTCAATTGCTCAACAAACCATATGGTCTCATTCGAGTCAAGGCGAGAACTGGTCACAACGTCTTTCATTAGAAACTCCTGTTAGGGTTATATTTGTGAAACGTCAATTTACAATAAGCGAATCTTCAGCTTTGCGAGTCCTGCTCCTGAAGTTGCTGATTTAAATTTGCCGGTGGAGTCAATGCTGGTAGCAGCGGATGTTTTGCTGAACTTACCTCTGTTGGCTCCGGTAGCGATAAGGTATGCCGTGTCGTCAATGGCAACTGCTTCCGTCACGTAAACCCATATCATACCTTCATCAAGGATATTACCAGCTTCCTTGTTAAAGGCTTTGGATTCCTGGTTATTCGTGAACTGATCAACGTTACGCAACGTCCTGGACATCTTATGCTCATGTTTCAGGACACCGGTAAACTGGTCTTCGGTTGAGTACGTTATGGCAATTCCCGCTTGTGAAGCTCCACCAGTAACCGCCCAATCAGCAAGTAGGGCATCCTGGTCAAGATGAGCGGCATCCGTATGGTCAACGGTGATCTTTACAGTACGGTTATCACCAGCCTCATCCGTCAATTCGGCTGAGACACCATCCAGAGCTTCAAGCTCTGTAACCAGGTCATCCATGGTGGTATCGTGGTCCGTATTAAAGGGAACGGTGGTAATAGCGTTACCATTTACCTTACCGTCAATGCTGTTGCCGGTGACGATATCTGCATCAAACACCAGAGTAGCAATCTCAGAGTACGGTAATGCCACCTGTAAAGCCACGTCAGTGCCTTTTACGACACCGAGTCCGAAATCAATCCCTTCGCTCTCCTCTATCGCCCTCGACTTGATGTTTCGAGGCCGGTAAGAGTCGACTATCATACCGGGAAAGCTTTCATCCATGTACTTATTATAATCGGTTTGCATTTAGTAAACTCCTTCTATATGTTAATGTTTAAGGATTAACTTTCTTTTGGCTGATGTGCGGCCTTCATATCCTTGACCATCTGGTCTCTCGCATCGTCTGCGTCAACATGGTCATCATCTTTGTTACCATCAACGTTGGTAACTACCTTTTTTTGCCGCTTGATTCCATCCTTACTTATGGTTTCAACAACAGCATCATACCGTGCCTGGATGTACTCATCCGACTTTTCATCGAAATTTACATCCGGGTACTGGCTGAGGATAACACCCTTCATGAGGTCGGTGTTTGAGGCATCATCAAGCTTCACATCCTTATCGTCAATTTTGATAAGTCCGCTTGAGATAACCTTCTCTGCGACCTGCATGATGTCAACACGGGTCTTGACAGCCGCATTGATAGCGTCCGTGTTGTTTTCAGCCTTCTTCAGTTTGTCAAGCGCATCATCACGCTCACCGGTTACCTTATCAAGGTCCTTTTTCATGGTGTCAATCTCATCAAGCTTGGTATTAAGCTCCTTTTCAAGCGTATCATGCTTGGTCTGGAGTTTACCGATGAAATTAACCACCTCAGGAGCAGCATCATAAGATATCCCATCGATTTTGAACACATCATTGTCCATTCGACGTTTCTCCTTTTTAGGGTTAGTAGTTATGGTGTCTAAAGCGTCACCTTTTTTTATTTTTTTAACTTTACCTTTTGTCAAGGACGTTTTTTTGATAAAAGTTTGTAACGATACCTCCTTCCCGCCAAGTATCGGTTTCTTCCCCGCCTTGATACGTGCTTTATTAGCAGATTTACGCTTACCAAGTGCCTTTAGCGCTTTTTTCAAAGCGGCTGTTCGGTCTTTATGCTTTGCGCAAGCGTCAACATCGGCCACATATTCATCATCAACAAAGGAGTCCCAATCTATCTCATCTGATTCCCCTTTGTCAAATACGGTTATAGCATCTTCTGCATCAAGATTAAAGCCATCAAACTTTAGCTGTGCACCGTTACCGGCTCTCGCTCTGTCAACTATAGCAAGGTGGTTGTAACGAACATTCGTTTGACGATAATCATAACGTATACCGTCATACTCACCGGCTTCCTCAATAAGGTCAACACGGTACCCCAAGGACAGGGCTTTCTTACCCCTGTTTATATCTCCTATGGCACCGGCATCCGTAACAGCAACCGGGGCAAGGATATGGGCACCATCGGGACGTATGTTCTCACCCACATTACCAACAGATAACTGCTTTGCGTTTTGTGGACTTACCAAGTCAGCCGGATGCCCGTTTGTAATAGGTATCATTCGCATCGTGTTAAGACTATCGATACGGAGTATATCATCCGGGTGCCTTAATTCCTTTCGTAAAGAACCATCCGGATTGACATATGTGAATACCCCAATACGGGTTACAGCACCATCTCCCCTGAGGAATCCATTTATATCCTCATGCATAAAGTCGATGGGGCTGATATCAAAACGTTTTACTGTTTTATTCATTCCTCCTCCGTCAATTTTTTTACCGGTTTGATAGTTTTGACCGGTTTCTTCTTGACAAATAGCAATAGCCTTAGACTTTGACATCCCTTGTGTCGTAAGCTTTTCTACTCATCTGTGTACTTTAGTTCCAACGGGCATTTTCTAATCCTATCAATTAGTTTTCATACCATATCATCTTCATAGCGGCTGTTATTGGTCCACCACTTTTATTTTGTAGTTCAAACAGATATGTTCTACCACCATTACCAAACACCCATTCATTATCATCATTTATCTCACTATCAGGTGTGTAGAATGCTGCACCGGATACCCCAAATTCCCAACTGTCAAGTTCAGTACCACCAGATACCTCAGTAGGGTCAGCTTTTATAATTGACTCACTGGCAATAATAGAACCACCTATTAGACTTCTATTTCTGTTTTTAGGAATAATGCGTGTTTCTCCTGTTGTCAATACGGGGTCTTCTATGATACGCAATATAACAGGGCCTTCCGATACTCTTATCTTCATACCTTTAAAGTGAGGCGGCAATTCCAAAGGGGTTTTAATCTCAATATAGGTCTTGGCATCATCAGCAAGATCTGTTACCTTTTTGTAAACCTGAAAACATTTACCTTCATGAATATGACCATGAATACCACTTATCACCCGTAAACTACCACTGAAAAAATCCATTATAGCTTGACCGATGGTTAGTGCTTTGTTACGATAGTATCTGGTTCCAGAAAGACCCACCGGAGCGTCTTCGGGTTCAATAGGAGTAGGTGGAGCAAACGAAGGCATCTCATAGGCACCCATGTCGGTACCATCATCAGCGTCTTCAATTTCAGGTTGATTTACAGGACGAGATGTTCCATCCTTATCAGTAGTAGGCACCTCTGAATGGGTATCATTACCAAGACCCTTATCAAGACATGGACTACCTTCTTGTAGACCGAGGTCTGTATCACTGACGTATAACGGGTCTTCACTGGTTCCTTTTGGACCCTGCGTAGCGTTACCGCTCCAGTTCGCTGTACAGAACTTAATATTGTTTCCGTCAACAGTACCAAGTTGTGAACCTCCTATATGTAAACCGGCAGAGGTTACTCCATCAATACCTTTTATGATGTTGTTCAGTATCTTACTGGAAGCGTCAAGTTGACCGGTTATATATATACCGGCTGCTTCGGGCTTTACAAATGAATTATTGACAATGTAGGAATTTACTTCAAGAGCACCTATTATATCAATAGCGTATCCTTTACAATCACGAAATGTATTATTTCTTATTCTGAAATTACGTGCCATTTGTCAACCTCCTTACTCCGGAGCACCGGGGGTTTGAATGTGACGATAGCAGTTATAAAAGTCGTTATCCTCAGCTAAAAAATACTGAGCCATATAACCAGGGTCCGATATCCATATACCAACGGCATTTGGGCTTGTAGGAAGGTTCTCTCCCCAAAATTCACACCCTTTAACTATTAGCTTTTGTAAACTTGACGGGTTGTATGCTATCCACTGAGAAGTTGGAGTACCGTACTTTTTAGTTACGATGTTGTAAACTTCCATCTCATCAGCCCCAAGTACAAAGCCGAAACCAGTATCACCAGGTGCTGTCTTGACAATAGGCTTAGACAGGTTTTCCGAGTGAGACCGTATTATCCATTTCTTGGTCCAGTTCGGTATAACTACTGCCGTATCGTCAATTTCGCCACCATCACATACTTCACAGATGTCACCATCCGCTTGTACTATGTTGTCAAGTAGCCCCTTAAACGTGGTAGCTCCCTTCGCTCTCGTATCATAAGGAGCTGTGTTACTACCAAGCGGGTTAACAAAATATGTTGGCATATTACCTCCTGTAAATTATTTATTTTTTACCGTTTTATCAATACTTGGTTTGGCTTTAAGAACCGTTCTTGACGGGGTACTCTCCTTCATGTCAACTACGTCTTCAAAAACCGGCTCCGCCCAACATCTGCATCGGATGTCATAACCAGGGTGTCCTCCGGCTGGTGGGTCATCCCATTTGTAAATCTTACCCTCCCGGTCCCAATGGCTGGGGGTTGCATTTGGATAAAGACCCGCTGGGTTACCCCTTACTCTGCGGTCCCCGACGTTACGCCACCGGTACCGCTTTATGCCTAAGTCGCCCTGTCTCCTTTCTGTCAATTGACTGTTAAACTTACCGATTTGATCATCAGCAATAAGCTTTGCTCTTCTTCTTGCCTTTCGTAAAGCACTAACCGATGTATCAAACGGGCTTACCTTCAAAGACTTGAACTTACGGTCGCTTAATATCCTTGATGCTATTGTTTCAACACGTTGCCCCTGGGTTACCCCCGAAGAAACGATGTTTTGTATATTGTCAAGTGTTTCGGAGCTAAGTTTACGGATGAGATTAGTGTTCTCGTCAATCCATTTAATCAACTGGTCTTTTAACCAAGGCTCGTTTCGCACCAGGTCAATACCCAGGACCGTCTTAACCGCTTTGCTCCATTCCCGTTTGTTAAAAGAGCTTGTATCACCGCTTATTAATGATAGTTCACCTTTTAAAAACGCTTCTGCACGTCTTCCAATGGTACTACGTAGCTCTATCATAACGGAGTTTAAGTCCTCTGCCCATACGTCTTTGCGCTCATCTCTGGCTTTCTCTTCAGCGACCCACACGCCGAGGTTAGGTATCAATAGGTTTCTTATATCCGTTTCCCACCTGTCTATTTCCTTTAGCAAGAACTGTCTATATCTCTTCTCCAGGTGGAATGGGTAAAGCCACTTTAGGGCTTTTTTAAGCTTTACAATAGGCATGGTTTATTCCTCGTCTTCTTCTTTCTCTTCTTCTCCCCCTACCGGTGGTACACGGTCCTCCGGTTCGAGTTCTCCTTCCACTACGGTATCATGACTATAGGTCTCACCACCGAACCTGCTTTGCCGTACCTCATTTGATAGCAATACCCCTCTGTCAATATACATTGCGTCAATCTCAGCCTGGTCTTTACGAGTCTCTACTATCTCCTTTTCCGTAGGCTGGTATAGGGGGTTAAAAATCACTGCCGGTTCGTTAGTGCTAACATTATACTCGCTACTATTGACAATACGGAAATTAATCCAATCGATAACATCAAGAGCCTTATCCTCTTGTAAAGAACTTATCCAATCATAAAAGATAGTAAGGTCGCTCTCCCCGGTTGCGTCCATACCGGCTGGGCTACGGCCCATAAGTAGGGTGACAGGTATGTTTGACACAGCGGAAAGAGCGATAGCAAACTCCTGTATAACCTTTTCTACACCACGGGTCTGCGATGCCTTTTTATCGTAGTCTTCCTTGTCGTCAAGCAACATGGTGTTCATCATACTACGCCCAAGGTCCAGTATTTCCATCCTCTTTTTAACCAGGTCCTCACGTCCAGTGGCTATTAGCTGCTGTAAATTCTCTATCTTAAGTATGGTCTGTACGAAGTCTTCAATGATACTTTCTACGTTGCTATATATGTTAGCAAGACCCTTGACATACTCATACGCCGCCTGTAAAACACTATCACCCCATTCCTGGTTAGCATGCTTCTCCTGCATCGATATTTCTAACCCGTCAAGTATGTGTATCCGGTCCCGGTGCACCACGAACTGGTTACCACGTGGAGGTATTATATCATAATAAAGGAGTTCCCCGTATGTTGGGCTATTCGGGTCCTCATCACGGTAATTGACGTTGTGGTGTATTAACCACCGGTCATATACCTTGATAAAACGGATACCCTTAAGTCGGTTGTAGTTAACGGGGTCATGTAACTCCCCTCCATCATCCAGGCCGACCAACATACCACTGCCACCGTGTAAACGGTCCCAGGTCAGGTGCGTCTTAAGGTGCTTCTTTAGTTTTATCATTTTGTAAATGTCCTGGAACGTGCCTTCGGTGTCCCCGTCCACCTTAAACCACTCACGTAACATGTGGTGAACCGGCAAGGTGACTACTTTTTTAGCAAACCCATCCCCTCTGTAAAGGGAGTTCAACGTCATGTTATCAAGCCGACCAGGAAACCGATACTTAAGGTGCGTTTTCTTGTCGTACTTGGTACCAAGTAAAGACATAAGGTTCTGCCACCCGTCTTCCCGTTTACGGATTATCCTGGTAAGCTGCCTTTTGTCAAGCTTCATTAACTGGCTTTGTACGTTCATACCTCTTCCTTTTCTTTTATATGATTACATCTTTGTCAATTTCTCATAGTCAATCATTTCTTCACCAAACAAGGTGTGTAATACGTACCGGTCCCGGTCTTTGGTGTGGTCGGCGGTCTTAACGGGTTTATCTTCACCTCGCTGCTGTGCTCTTGGGTCCCAAACGTAGCCATATGTCTCCTCCTTGCTTGCCTCGCAACTTTCGTGGATGGCATATTCACCGTTTTTCCACATCTTTGACACAGTGCGAATACCGTCAAGTACGTCATTGTTTGCGTCAATAATGATACTGTTCCAGTTCCTCCTACGTAGCTCTGCCTTAAAAGAAGCGGCAGATGGGTCTATTATTGTGTAAAGGTACTTTTCCCCTCCTGCAAACTCAAACAGGTCGTCGGCGTACTCACTATCGCTTTTTTGCCTTTCTTCCTTCTTGCTGTCATAGTAGTATTCACGTTCAAGCCAAACCTTAGGTCTTTTAAAGTGGTTACATCCATAAGAACCAAACGTAGTAGGGTTACCGGTCCCATAGTCGATGCCCAGGACCTTGTACTTTGCTTGATGCAATTTACTGATGACAAACGGTTTCCTTTCCTCAAAAAAGTCGTATATAGCACCTTCTGCGATACACCACAGCGCTTCGATAAAACGCCGGTACCAGATGCCGGTGTACTCCTTTTTTAAGTTCCGTACGAACTCCCTGGCCAGGAAGGGGTTATCCTCCAACAAGAAGGTAAATACCCTCATGTCAAGTTCTCCTATCCTGTCAATAAACTCCTTTTTAAGCCAGTGTTGCGGGTTATCGGTGTTAGTCGTACCAAAGAACTGTGAACCGGTAACTGACATACGGGATAAGAGCATCTTGAAAACAGACTCCGGCCAGAGGGTAACCTCGTCACCAAGAGCACCAGCGCAAGTCATACCACGTATAACACCCTCCGCTCTTTCGTCATTGGCACCTACGATAAAGCATTTACGGTCGAAAATATCCACCTCTCCTTTACCGAAGGAATGGTTAACGCTATTACCCAGGAACTCCTCCATCGGGCGTATTACGTTTCTGTAAAGTGAGCGGTGTGTCTTTCCAAGGATGAGCAGGTCCCCCGGTGGAGCGGTACAAACGTACTTTATCCACTTGAATATAGTGGCCCAGGTTTTACTTGACCGGACGCTACCAACCCAAAGGTTAATACGCTTGGTTGCCCTTTGTATAGACCATATCTGCTTTGGTGAAAGCCGTAACCTTGTTTTGTCTTTTATATTCATTTACAGTTGGAATACCTCTTCGTTAGCTATACTGCTGTTAGCCCACATAACGAACTCACGTAGCTTTTTTATTGCTTGCGTCCTGTCAACGTTTTTTGGGCAATGTCTCATTGTGTAAAGAGCGAGAACCTTTGTCTTTTCCCTCAACTCCTCATATATTGCCATTTGTCTACCATGCGGTTTATGGTATGTGAACACGCCTTCAATAACCTTTTCTTCTGGTGTCATCATTCCTCCTCTACGAAGCCTGCTTCGATATCGTATTCGTGAAGCTCCTCCTCATCCATTTCACCTGTCAAATGGTCAAGAGCAGCAAGTATACGGCCTTTATTGTCAGATGCCGACATCTCTTTTGTCCACCCACGGTACTTACCTTGACAATATAGTATCATCTTTATTGCCCATTCCTGACCCATGTTAGCGGCTTCAAAAAGGCGGCATTCTGCCATGTCAACTATGTTTTCTCTTTCTTCAGCGATAGTTCTCTTTACACGGGGGTATTTCTTTATAAGCTTGGTCACTTCCCAGCGGTCCAGGCCAAGGATACGGCACATAACAACGATTACACCATGCGCCCTTATTGCGACATCCATAATCTGTTGTTCGGACAGAGACTCCGGATTCGCACAACGTAAATGCTTTACACGCCATAACCTGGTTATTTCACCGTAGTCCATGTCCAAGAGCATCTCACGGTATTCCGCTTGTGTCAAATGCCCTTGCTCATAGGCTCTGGCTATTTCAACGTGCTCATCCGTTATACGCTCTTGCTCTTTGCGTATTTGTAATTCCTGTTCCTTTGCTTTCCTACTACGTTTACTACCTGCCATATAACCCCGTTTGTTAAGAACGGAGGGAGGGACACTGGCTTCTCACATCGTAAATCCTGTTAGTTGTGGGTAAGGCTCTTGTTCCCTCCGGTCCGTTTATTTGTATTTGTAAAAAACACGTGCGTACGTAAATTTAAAGCTGTGGATACGCACAGTTCTTTTCTTTTTGCATTTGTATCATGTAAACTGTTTCTTTTGCGTTTCCTATCTCGATGGTTCATAGTCCTTTACCTTTATCGCCTCCCCTTTACGAACATGATTTGGGAATAGCTCTCTCCACTTGTCAATTAAAACACGGCCTTCCTGCGTTACCATACTGCTTTGTGCTTTTTCAATAGCAAGTTGAATGAATTGTATAGTGTCAATGACAAGAGAACCGACTACGAATATACGTTTTATCCACTTCCACATATTACTCTCCTTTTGTAAATACGAGGATATAAATAGGCCAGTGCCCTCTGGACAAGAGGGCTACCAGCATTTTTATGAAAGTAAAACACTACGGCAACGAAAAACTCTTTATAAGCGTTAAAGGAAAATTATTTACGAAATGCGATTGACATTTAGGCACTCACTAAAGTGAGGCAGACAAGTCTGCTACGGTGATAAATCACCAGAAGAGCGACCCCACCCCCTGTGGTCCCCCTCCCCACAATAAAAACGTTTACACCGTTGTAGTAATGGTACCCATACCTACCGTGACCGCTCCTGACGCTGGCAAGAAAACCACCGTATATAAGCAAAAGGGAGCAACACCGTAGCGCCACTCCCTTTTTCCAATAGTTATTATCTCAAAACTCGTGTTTGTAAAGTAGGCCCTTTTTACCAGCCCATAACATACCTCCTTGGTTTAAGTAGACGTGCTGTTATAGGGTATCATTGTATCTTTTTTACAGTTGGGGCAAACATAATACCGTGTTGTCAATCGCCATATGAAGTATATTAGCCCTGGTACTATAAACATCATAAACAAGATAACCTCTATAAAAAAGTTACCCCGTGTAACCCTCTTTGGCTTACCAACGTAGCCACATAACGTACAAACATGTTTTTTCATGTTATCCAACCCTTTCACTATCGTATTGTGCTGGTACAAGTTCCGCTATCTCTTTACCTTTAACTTTAAATACTACGTTATTTACAATAGGAGTATGCTCCCCATCGTCAATCGGTTTTAACTCTTCACCGTTACGCCTACCATGAATATAGGCAAGCATAATTGTATTAGCTGCGTCAACTAAGTGTTCAAGGTTTCTTGTCTTTTTGTATTTGTCAATACGGTTCTGTGCGTCCTTTGGTAAATCATACTTAGCATAGTCTTGCTCAGCCATGGGACCGTACCGCATGCTACCAACGATAAGCCGGTTACGCATAAGCATCTCAAACTCATCATCCCACTCCGTTATCATTTGCTCTGGTAAAGTGGGCTTTCTCTCCTCCGGCTCCGGGTCCGGGACCTCCGGCTTGGGGAACTGTAAACCGGTCATGTCTTCCCATAGGTCATTAAGGAATTGACGTTCGATATCTTTTTGTTTCATCCTATTATACACTCCGGACATCGTGGTACAAGCGGAAAAAAAGAGTTTGACAAGAGGGGAGTATTAAACTTTTTACACCATAGTATTTTATCAGCATATAGTTTGTCTTCGTCAAGGCTTTTACAATCATGGTCACAAAAAAGGGATAGAAAAAACGTTTTACCGGACCTGTGACCGTTTACAACTGCAAACGTTTTACCACTTGTCAACATCTCTATTTGACGGTTTATAAATGTATATGTCAACTTTTTAACACTCATTACTTGGCCTGAATCGTATGTTGTTAACCTCTTCTCTTAATGAAATAAGCGCATCGGCCAAGTCACGAACAGAGTACGTAAAGAACTGTTCCTCTTTTGTCAATAAACCAAAGTCCTTGCCACCTATCTTTAACTCAGCCATCTCTTTCATCTCTTCTGGCGTTTTCATAAGTCCTCCAGTAAAGAGTTTACACGTACAGTTGCTTCAATAAAAACCGGTTGAAAAACGGTCTCAGCCGTGTACCGTACACTTATTTTTCTTTTGTCAATATCTATTTCCTTTATGTGAACACTCGTTATCTTTACAGTACCGAACCCTGGTAGTGGTAAGTATCGCCCAGGTAAACACTTCTTTACACTATTAGCAACAAAAGCCATATAGTGTATCTGTAAAAACAACAATACTGTAAAATCTAACGGTAACATGTTTTTCTCCTTGTAAATCACTGTCGCCGAAGGGTGATACCCTCTTGTAAACGTTTTTGTATGTCAAGCCACTCCTTAGGTGACGATATAACATGAGCACCAAGCCGTATAGCCTGGTCCCTCTTGCTCTCTGTAAGGTCGTAGTGAAGAACTCCCTTCCGGGACCGCTGTATCCAGCGTTTTTTAAGCCCAAGCTCCTTTGCAAATGCAATAAGCTCTTTTTTCGAGTCTGCATAAAGGTGGCACGACTTTACTACCTTGCTGTAAAGCCGCCACCCATGGTTCATCAACCAATCAACGTACACCATTATAACCCCGGTGGTTTACGGTCCGGGGGTTTAAGAAACTGCTCAAACTTGTCTTTGAAAGCCATTTTCCCCTTGTTAAGCATCGACTTAAGCCACTCCTCTTTGTGCTCCCGTTTAAGGTACTCACCCATAATGTGATGTTCGATAGCTACGTTAATGAGACCTGCCAAAAGAGCACGAGTCCTGCGGTCTTTACACTTATTATGCATGACAAGCAGGAAGTCCATCTCGTTAAGTATGTCTTCTGTAAACTCCATTATACCTCCGATATAAAAAAAGCGGAGCAGGTCTCCCCACTCCGCATCCAAACAAGAAGATGACGTGCTATGGCAAAACACGCACCTATTTTTCCATACGCCTCACTGCGGCACGAAGCAGATTGGCAAGTCGCATTTTGAAAAGCCCGCTCTGTAAATCGTTTTTCTGTACGGCGGTCCGCTTGAACGCTTCCTGGTTGATGTGTTTGTATGCCTTATGTTTCTTTACGGCATCAATCATCTTTGTTGGCGTTCCAGCTTTGTCAAGGAGGGTACCAATATCATCACCCACCTTACGTTTGTACTGCTTTACAGGTGCAGAAGACGTAATTTCTGCTGCGCTGTCGTCCGGGTCCTCATTTTCCGCATCCTCATCGGGCTTGGTGTACGACTTCTTTGCGGGTTTCTTTTTACTGGTCTTCTTGGGAGCAGGTTTCTCCTCCTCCTCCTTTTTGGAAGCGGGTTTCTTGCTTCCTTTACCAGTAGTAATCTGCGAGTACGGTACTATCTTTGACTTTCCGTCCTCGTCCTCAACTTTTGCAGACAGGTTCATCAGCTTTACAACAGTAAAACCGGCGTTCCCATCCACCATCACTTCTTGCCCTTCGGCAAGGTCGGCCTTTTTAGACATATCACACCTCCGTATAAAAGTTAATAGTGGGTAAAGTTCATCGCACCTATTACATGCGTAAACGTTAGTTCCGTCTTTAGTACCAACAACTACCTTTCGGTTATAGGACTCCGACACGAAATGAGCATGAGCTATCTTATGCCACTGGTCACCCAGGCCACAATACGGACACTCCGTTAGCTCCTCTTTAGTGCCTTCCCCCCTGTAAAGGGACTTGTGGTATATGAGTTGTATAGTCATGTTTACCGTCCAGTACGTAGTTATTATGTGGAAAAAAGTCCACATTCCTGGTACCGTAATCTATGGTACCCAAGGAAGCTCCTCGCTCCATGTACTGTAATGCTTCTCCATCCAACTCGATTTCACGTTTTTCCACCAGGAGTAACACCTCTTGTCTATCAAGGTTTATACACGCCTTAACAGATACACCAGGGTGTTTACCCTTTCCGATGGGGCTATTCAGACTTAACACGTGCAATCTCCTTTTTTGTAAAGTATTTGTTTATTATTAAACATAAAAACGTTTCCACAATTAATCAAATGGTATTTGTATTTGTAAATCCTTTTCTCTTGTGTGTTTCTACGTATTCGAGAACATTATCCAGTTCTTCGGACATCTCTTTGTAATTATCACATCGAACCCAGCCTCGCATAGTGTAAACACGGTACTCACCGGTGCTACCTATTGATTCAACATCGCCGAGTTTTGGTTGCCATCTTTTATAAGACATATTCTCTCAACAGCGTTTCAAGCCATCGTTCTATCTTGTCAACCGGCATACTATTTATACGTTCCCACCTCTGGTGCTCCTCCATCGCTTCAAACATAGCGTTTTGTAAATCGATTTCGGACTTATAAGCGTAACGTATGTTTATAATACTACCATCCTTTACAAGAACATATGTCTTCCTTTTTTGTTTTGCCATATTGTAAACTCCTTTGTATTCCGTTTGTAAATAATAAGGCCCTGTGCCGTAACTCCGTTCCATCTATTTAAACACTTAAACAAAGCCGGTCTCTATGCATCCGGACCAGGGGAGCGTCCTGCGATCTGCGTTCCTCCCGCAGGAAAGGCCACCGGTGAGACATGGTTCCCCGGATAGGTACCCGGATACCTCTCTTGCCCGTCCCGGACCGGAGAAAAGCCGAAAGCATATCCCTGGAAAGCGTTCCCAACATTTAAACGTTTAAACACATCAGAACACGCAAGGGTTGACAGAAAGCCCTCTCTGGTGTTATTTTTTAAATAAAGTTTTTTCCTTTATATAGGTGGTCCCGGAAAGGAGGTGAGCAACCAAGGGACATGAATTGACAAAACACAAATAATCCAAACAAGGAGATGTAACATGGCAAAGAAAGACTTGACAAAACGGATACAAGAAATAACGGATATAATCTTTGACGAAAAAAACTTCGGTTCAGAAGATAACGAGGTTGAAATATATGGCATGGTCCATGAAACACTTGAGTTAGTAGACTATGAAAACAATGATGCCGATTTACAAAAAGGAATGGAACTAACTGACGAACTCATAGAACGTGTTGCAGCAGCTATAAGGGGAACCGTTGAAACTTTTATTTACGAAAAAAGAAAGGAACTTAACAATGAGAAAGCTTAACAGAAGGAACATAGCCGTGCAAGCAGCACAAAAGATACTCAAGGACATGATGGATAATAAAACTCCCATCGGTCAACGTCCTATGCAGGAGTTAGTAACCGATATGGCTATAGTCATACAGCAGGCTATGGACGCAAATTTACAAAATGTAATCAAGCAGGTTAACGCTCTGAAGGCAGACCTATATCCTATAACCTATTAATAACCTTTACAAGGAGATAACTACTATGGCAACGTTAAAACGTATTTACAAAAAGGTAACCCTTGAGAACGGTAATATTATGACCATCTACGGAAGCAACAAAGCTATACGTATCGAACACCGGGGTGAGGAAGCAAGACCAGGTTTCAGATACCATGGCACATACCATGAGCTTGATTGCTTCCTTCGTGTCAATAGCCTTATAAACCCACCCCCTTATATGGAGGAGTTTGACGGGTATACAAACGACAGCGCCTTTAGTGGTGTGTTTGTCAAGTTCGGTAATAAGGACGGTGACTTTACAGATGAGTGCGTCCGTGCTTTCACCTATATCGCTTAACAAGGAGATAATATGAACTACGAAGAAACAAAAAACGCCGTTATTGACATAATACAATACCTTCCTTTATGTGATGGTTCTTGTTTTAAAGGTGCTAACTTTATAACACCAGAAGTTATATCATACCGTAAAGTGGGTAAATATAAAGTGGAGTTCTCTATAGGTACAGGTGTCTTTACAGACTATATTATAGGGGTAACGGTAAACAGTGAATGTGGAAAAACAAGTTATTTATCTGGATGTGTACGTATAGAGGAATTGATAGATAAAATAAACCTTATAATGGAGGCTTAAAATGGCATCTGTAAAGAACACAAACCAAGTTAACATCATAATAAAGGAAAAGTTCATGGCTGGTGTAGGCGGCAACGTTGATGCGGAGTTCGGCATCGTTCTGCTTGCTATAGACAAACCATTTACAACGGAATTTACAACACACATACATAACCGTAGGGATGACAGTATCTCCGATGGGCACTACTTTACGGAGATAGAAGACGCACTACTTGACTATGAAGGGAGGAACTAATGCTTTTACAGGATGCGAAAAAGCTTACTACCAACGATACCATATACCATTGTGTAAACGTTAACGCAGATGGGTCACCGCAGCGATGGATAGTAAACGGAAAAGTAAAAACCTGGAAACGAGACCCAGATAGGGTCCAGGTACCATTAAAGCATGGTATGTACTCCTACGGTTACTTAACAGAAAGGAATATAAACGAGTTCTCCTTATCAGAGGAAAAAGCACTTAACTTAAACACCAACAACATAACGGAGGAACCATGCTAAACAAGTTATGCGTATTTACAGAGAAGAATTACCGTACCTATTTACAGAGGCTAATGAAAGCTAATGGCTTTTCATATAGAACACTGGCCGATGCCCTTGGTGTATCCAAGGGTGTCCTCCATGGCCTGTGCGGTGGTAGGTATAAAAGGAACATGAACCGGGACCTGCTCATCCGGTTTAAAAGGTTGTTCAAGTTGACAAAAGATGAATCTATATATCTGGCTCTCCTTGCAGAAATTGACGGGGGGATATTAACGTTTCGTGACCGAAACAGAGTCCTTAACCTGGTCCGTGGAAGGAGCAACGAGTGTCTAAAAAACCTAAACCGATAGAAAAAGATGTCGTCCGTAAAGGACCTGTAGAGGTAGGTATCATCCGTAAAGTCGTTCGCAAAAAACAAGAGATTAAAAAGGCAATACGTGACCAGGTGAGACAAGGATGAAACGAGAAGACATAACCAAAGCCCTAACCACTATGAAAAAGAAAAAGGTTATTGAAACCAGGGATGGATATGCCATTGAAGTTTACAGGATAGAAGACAAGTACCACATAGCAGGAGTCATAAACGGTGTTGACATAGGGCATGCAGTTCGTTTGTTATGTCTTCCTCAGGACCTGCTTTATTCTTGCCTATTGGTGCTTGGTAAAACGAACGTACCGATACCTGAACTAATAGGTGTCATAAACAAGATACACGGAGGAAATAAATGAGCTTTACAAAGGAAGAAATAATCAAGGAGGTTTATGATGGTATATGCCGTTGTGCAAGAAAACATGCTATCAACCCACAGCAAGAACAAGACTTCCGGCAGGAGGGCCTGGTTATAGCATGTGAGGTAGCTGACCGGTACAGGGATAAGGAAGCCGATGAGCTTATTAGGCTGATAGGTACTTCATCCCGAAATCGCATCCTGCAAATGCAGAAGCAGGAGATAAACTGGTCCCGTGGTAAGCTTGTTAAAACAAAGAAGGATAACCGCCCTGTCGATAACTGGCAACTTGACGTTAGGAAAGACCCCAGCGACGACGTATACGATGATATGAGTTATGATTCTATTGACGAAAGAGAGTTCGTTATGGTGTTATCATCTTTTCTATCAGATCGGGGTAAGGCTATTCTTAACGAAAAGATAAACCCAGGTAAAAATACCATCACCATCATGGAAAGAGAAAAAAGAGAAAAACTTGTTAAACGAGAATCCGGTGCCTTGGTAATGAACGTCTTTACAGATAAGATTACTGACACTCATATTGCAGTGTCTCTCGGTTTGTCAAAAGCTACTATGAGCAGGGAGCTTAGCCGTATAAAAGAAGTAGCTGACTACTTGCTGTATGGTCTAAAGGAACAGCATATCGTTTGACAAGAAGGCGTAGTAGTGTTGGGCTTATGTCATTCGGGTCCAACTTTTTGTCCTGGTAGACCTTAGGCCACACTACTACCCTCACCTTAAACTTGTTCTCCCACAACTTAACACCTACCTTTACAGCTTGCGAATTCGCTTCAGCATCAAGGAACACCAGAATCTTTTTCACATCACAAGCCTTTAATAACCGGACCTGAGCATCGCTGATGGTAGACCCCAACAAGCAAGTGTATGGTATACCTAAGGTTTCACCTACACTATACGCATCAAATATCCCCTCTGTCAATGCTATCTCTTTTTCACACATAAGTAGTTCATCGTGGTTGTAAAGTATACGTGTCTTGGGTAACCACCCTGCTCCCTCATCCGGGTTTATGGTTTTTAATGGCATGTTGTAAAGCGCCCTACCCTGATAGTACACGATAGTACCACCCATCTGAAAAGGGAACACCAGACGACCGTCGCATCCGTCAAGAAATCCGACCATCACTCGTTTGTAGTCGACTCCTCGTTTATTTAAATAGTTAAATGCTTTCCGGGCCAGGACACCTCCACCGGCATCCTCTAAGGATGTGTAGTGGTCCCGAAACCACCGGTCCAGGGCATTTCTACCGGTATGAGATAACCCGGAGCCATTTAAGCGCTTAAGAAGGCCAGAGGAGGTATCGTCCTCGCACTCTGGACCCCTGGGTCGACCTCCAGGCCCTGAAGCCTGAGAAGCTCCCCCGTACACCGTCTTTTGTTGGTCCTCATTTAAACGTTTAAAGAGAGCATAGGGGACATCATCCCGGCCACCGGTAGACCTGCGACCTATGCGAAGAGGTTTGGACCTTCGAAGACCTTCCGCATATCCTTTCTTCAGGTCCCGGTGTAGTTGATGTAGGTTACCGGTTTGACCACACACCCAGCAACAAAAACCACCATCACGCAGGTTGACACCAAAGTGATGCTCCTCCCCCTTATGATATGGGCAACAAAAGTTGAACCAGCCTTTCCTTTTTGTAAAGTCACCAAGCTCTTCGAATATATAGCTTATCTGACGGGTTCGGAGCATAGGACTATTACTTCTTGACGGATACAATATAATACCCTACGATATACTCTTTTTGAAAGAACCTGGTAAAAGCTCAGGGTGTTGCACCTGGTAAAGTACGCTTTCAATAAAGTGCTTCCAATGAGGCAACCTGTGTCCTCTCCTTTGCAAGATGAGATTGCGGAGGGTTTTATACGACATCATCCACATACGCTTTTGCATAAACCCCTCCGGGAGCTTCCTTTTTAAAGTAACCAGGTCACCCCTGTCGAGTATGCTGTTAAGGGTACGAAGATAAACATCAGCTATATCACCACACTCAAAATTCGTAACCGTCAACTGATTTTTGAGTATTGTATGCATCGTGCTTTGTGAACTCTTGCTTGACAAACGATATGTGTCCATTTCCTGCCAAACATACCTTGGGGCACGGACAACCATCCAGAGCATTATCTGTTCAAGAAACTTATTATGCCCTCCATCCTTAAAAGCAAGACGCTCAGCCACCGCTGGCATGTTTTCAATGTCCTGGTCCTTGTTAAACGAGATACCAAGCATCGCAGCATCGTATCCTGCTTCGTCAATCACGCTAACGTTCAGTTCATAGCCGTTCATAAAAACCTCCGTAGTTTGTTTTTGTAAATTACTCATCGTAGTTGTCACACTTGATGATGTTATCCATACCCGTAGCTATACCGTATTCAACCTCATTTGCAGGAGGTAAACACTCCGGGAAGTTTTCCCGGTTCAAACACGTATCGCACAGGTTAGTTCTATTATCCTCTGCTTTCATCCGTCAACTCTCCTCTCTCCTTCGCTCTTTGTAAAGCAGCAGCGAGTAGTTTAATTCCTTTCATCGCTTTTGTATCATACTTTTCGAACGTAGGGTCATCTGGTTTTTGGTTGTAAAGCTCCGCAAGAGCCACCATCTGGTAACCCATGGACAGCTTTTTTAATTTGCGTCTGTTAAGTTTTTTCATCAGCATATCCAATCTTTAAAAGAAAGCTCACCAAGCATAACACGTTTTCTCGTTATGTCAAGGTCAAGTACAACAGAGTTAATATACCCATACCCCTTGTAAATAGTAGTACCTTTTTTTAACTCTCGCATTTGGTCAATCCTATGCAGGAATATTGATACCTGAGTAATACCTTTGTCTTTTACAAAGTCTAAATACTCTTCATCACTACCAGCTATCACAGGATACATACTTCCCTGTGTTAAGGGTTCCCTATCCATGCTCTACTCCAATCTGTCATGATGTCAATTTCCACCTGCGATTCATCATCACGGTTTTTTGCTACGTATAACCTTGCTGCAGGTGGCGTAGCTCTTTTTTCTTCTAACGTTTGATTTACGGACATCATCACATCCGATGCCGCTGCTTTTTTATAACATTCGTCAATATCTTCTAACGTTATAAGCTCTTTTTCAACCCAACCACGGTTTGTCTGTGAAGCGCTCCAGGCTACGGTGTTTTGCTCCTCAGCTATATTACGCAGGTCGTAGTATATGCTTTCTATCTCAAACCGTCTTTCCGTGTAACCCCTATTTGGTGCCATGATGTCGGCATAGTCAAAGATTATAAGGTCCGGTATAAAGCCGTACCTGCTCTTTACAAGGTTCAAATGCCTCTTCACGTCGTTAGGGGTACACATGTTAGCAGGAAACTTCTTTACAATAAGGGATTCTTGCAACATACCGTCTGCCAATTCAAGTATCCTGCTAAATGCCGTGCGCTTCTTAGTCTTTAACTCTTTTTTAGACATCCTGGTCATCGACATAAAATACCGTCTGTTAATTATCCGCTCTGAAAGCTCAAACGTGTAGTGTAACACGTTGAACCCTGATAGCACGGCATGTCGGCCTATGTTTATCAAGCAAGTCGTTTTCCCCCGGTTCGGTGGTGTTATCACTATGTTAAGCGTACCACGAACACTACCACCGTTTAATAAATCATCAAGCTCATTAAAACCGGTCGGTATATACGGTTCTACTATGTCAAGCTGTTCAAGTACACTCTTTTTATCTGCCCAAAATACACTACCAACACTTTCTTCCCCGGATTGACTAAACACAACCTTTTTAATGTCTTCATATATACCATCATAATCGCCCCTGTCAAGTAGTCTTGTGCTGTTAAGTATAACTTCTTTCAACCGTGTCTTCTTTACAAACTCAAACAGGTGATCCTTTATATATGGTATATCACGTACCTTGTCGGTGTAGTATTTTGTCAATCCTTTTTCTATTTCCTCAGGTAAAGCACCATAGTTGACCATGAGGTTAAAAAGGGACCCCTGGGATGGGGTATGTTGGTATTTGTCAAAAAAGATAAGAGCGTACTTGACAAGCTCAAATTCGAACTCATCGCTGAACAGTTCCCGGTCTATAAAGGTCCGATAGTTTGAGAGGAAAGAGTGGTCCTGCAATATTGTTCTTGTCAAGTCCGTTTGGAACTCGGTACTCAGTGTGTTCATGTAAAGTCGTTTTTATACCTTTCCTTCGTACCAATTCGTTACCCATACACTTATTATATCAACGATGTTTTCTATTTCGTAAATAGCGTCTGTTAATTGACGTATACGAGGTGTCATTTTATCTGCAGGAACACCAGTTGCTATCATAGCTGGTTTTCTATTCAAAGCTACGCATATGTAAAGCTCAATAGCCGCTCCTGCTGTCTGATTGACCATAATACAAACCATAAGGTCACACTGACTTATCGCTGAGTTATTTACAGCTGCCACATTTATATAGTTGTCACGCTTGGGCATTATTTCCTTAGGGTCAATAAACTCAACCGGACCGGCATACTCCGTACCCTTTATACGGAGTTTTATATTGTCAACTATTTTTGACGAACACGAACCGGCGAGATAAATCGTAGGCCTACGCCTCAGCTTGTTTTCCGACATGGGAATCGTCCCCTTCCTTCTTTTTAAGTTTTGTGTATCCTTCAACTTGACGCTTAACATTAACTTCTCTTTTGTCAACATAAGTATTAGCAAAAGTCGTACCACTCATTCCAAGTGAGAACATAGCCGACAAAATAAAATGCCATGCGTCAATAAGTTCTACTCTTGCTTTTCTAACATTTACTTGTTGCTTAGACCACCATGCAACGGGTATCTCATCAAGAAGCTCCTGCAGTTCCTCTATCGCTCTTTCTGTAAAACGCCTGGTCCACTGCATAGATTCCGACATTGGTGGTAATTCATCAACAGTAGATGCCTCACTGTAAAGCTCCTCCATGGTTAACTTAACACCTGCTTTCTTAAACGTCATATTAGAAAACTGGTTATTAAGGGATAACATAAAAGATACGGTGTCTGATACCCCTTTGTCAATGCCGCTTTTAAATCCGTTTATTATTGACTTATATAAAGGTTTATCCCTGTTGAGTGTCGTGGTGTTAACCTCTTCTATACGTATCCTTGTTTTTATAAGAGGATTGATATTGAAAAATATGTACTCGTAAAGATTAAGCATCACGTTATTTTCTTCCTGCAACCTCTTATCTGTTAATTTACGATCTCCCTTTTTGCCTTTTTCTCTTTCTTTTAACCGTTGATACCTCGTTTGTGTATCACAGTTTACAAAAAGGAATATATTATCATAGTCATACTGCTGTAAAACATATCTACTTACTATTTTGTCAACCTGCTCCGGTTTACGAGGGTACCCATCTACGATTATAGTCTCATCACCCGTTGACTTTACCGTTTCGTAAATTAAGTTATCCACAAAGGAGTCTGTTTCGGTAGGAGCAGTAGGGTTATCGGTGTTAGCCATAAAAGCAGCACCAAACTTCTCCCTGCAAGCTTTACCTATGAAAATAGGTTTATAACCAAGGTCCTTAATAAGAGTAGTCTTCCCCGCTCCGGTTTTACCGATAACCCATACCACTTTTTTCATCATACCCCCAACTCTACCATATCACTATGGTGCTTTCCAGTTCCTACATGAGACACAACCGGTATCGGTACACAACGTACATCTGCGTATTTGTCAATTAAGTGCTTGTTTAGCTTTTCAAGAAAAGCCTTTGACTTGGGAGACAATTCGGCAAGAGTACGAACACCGACATCATTTGCGTCAATATGGTTAATAAAGTTTACAAACAGCTTTGACGGAGCACAAATATTAATGTACCTGTCAATCTGCTGGTAAGAAAACGTAAACACCCTGCGCACCTTCTGTGTCACAGTTGTTCTTTCCACCTGCGATATCTCAGCACCGGACTTTTCCTTTACGTAGTCCCAACTAACCTCTTCCTGGTCCGGGTAGTGCGGACCGCTGTGGCCGGTTTCATTGCCTTCGGCATCATAAGTATTACCTACACGGATGGGATACGTACGTATCGCACCATAGCAATCACCCAAATAAAACGGAGGTACTCCCGCATTGTTAAGTATGCTCATGGTGGTTATATCCCTACTGGTTGTAAACGGATATGCGGTACCGTGGTTGAGTGACAAGTCAAATCCCTGTGCTCCTTCAAGTAAAACAGTACCACCAGAACGTAACATTGAATGAGTGACCGATGTTGTATCGCCAATATACCGCTCCAGTTCTTTACAATCCTTTGCAAGAGAGGCTATCCGCATCACTTTACGAGAGAGAGACCCACCACAGCCTTTGAGTGTACTCGATATTCGTGTAACGTCAATAGCCTCCTGTTTGCGGTCTTCTTCCGTTATAATAGCAGCATGCGGATGTATCATTAACCGGTCGGCAACCTTATAATCCTGAAACATCTCAAGCTCTTTTTTTAACCTGTCAACGGTTATAGCCGCACCGGGGTTGATTAACAACATGCAATCCATGTTTACAAATGCCATAGGTAGTTGACAGGTAACGAGTTCATCACCCCTATCGCTTACCCATGTGTGACCAGCGTTTGACATAAAGTCACATACCGCTGCGTTAACCTCGTTTGTCAAGGCAAGGTAGCCGACAAGTTTACCCTTGCCGGTACTACCCCACTGGCCATCCATAACAATGTTGGCTTTGCCTTTTTTCATACTACCCACGTCTCCTTTTACTCTTGGGCTTTGTCTTCTGTTTTTTAGCCTTCTCAACGAGTGTCAACTCGTCAAGTGGTATATCAAAGATGTCGGTACTCTTTTTACCGGTCTGAACCGCAGCGGTATCATCATTTATCTCTTCGATGTATCCATCAAAGGTCTCACCTTCATCATCAAAGGAAACGATATCACCTACTTCAAGAAATACAGCATCTTCCGTATCATCCTTCTCCCACGGTGGTTTACCACTGGTATTCCTGCGCCGGTTAGATTTAGAGTCTTTTTCGTCTTCATCCTTGAAGTCGTTTTCTTCCTTATCCTTACCATTGCTTGACTTGCGGGAATCCTTTTTATCGTCTTCCTCGTCTTCGGGCACCTGGGTCTCGTACTGGTTTATGCTTTCCTCTGAAGACCATCCAGGTTCAAGCGCAGCGCAATCAAAAAGGTTAGTGACCTCAAACTCACCTTCCAGCTTTTCACACCGTTTTTCATCACGGAGCTTTACAGAGTACATATTCTGTGGTAGCTGTTTACTGTCACGCTCAATAATAAAATCACGTCCGTCAACACCAAGGATGTCCTCACCGAACTCCGGGTCCTCCAGGTATGATAATACCTCTGAGTAAACCGTTTGCGGTAGGCCGCACATCTGCACACCACCATCTGGGTTGTCAATATCAACAGCATTGACATAAAAGGAACGTGATGCACTAAGCTGTTTACCAGCTTTCTGGTCCCTTTTCTTGTTGCTTGCCATAAGGTCATCCGCTTCCTCACAATACTGGCAACCAGAACCAATGCAGTTAATAACACCGTCATCTGTAAAATGACGTGATACCTCCCTGTCAACTTCATCAAAGGTATCCCCTACTTTGATTCCATCGCTTTCACGATAAAACCCCTTTTTAAAGTCTTTCTTCCTCACGGTATGTTCAAATGAAAAGATACGGAGGATGTTCTTGCCGTCACCCAGCTTTAAAAATCCACCGCTACCACGTGAGGTAGACCTTCTCGACCTGTTAAGCCGAGATTTGTTTAGAGCCATTATTTATCTCCTGTAAATTAAGGTTTATGTTTATCCCCGTCTTCTTGAGGACTTCGATTTCTTTACTTTTGCAACAATAGCATCTTCTTCAAGCTGATGCACGAATGACCCTTTGTCAATAACAGGCTTTAATAACATGACCTGCGCCATAACCTGTCCGCTTACTATTTCCATTGCCGAACTATAAACCGTATCATAGTCTTCGCCTTCGTCCATACGCATAGTTATCGCTGCGTCAACTCGTACAGATTCAAATTTACCGACACTAATAGTAACTCCTTTTGACACGTTAATCTCAGTAGCTTCCATTACTCACCTCCTCTCTTGAGCTTTACGCTCCGCAAATCGTTCCAGTTCTCACCTTCCTCCATGTCAATCTTTAAAGGTATCCACAAAAAAGTAAAAAGGGCGTTTGCCTGTACCTCCATTACGTCATACAGGATTTCCCTTACGTCTTCTTTTTCATCGGGGTGGGTATCTACAAGCACTGAGTCATGTACTTGACCTATAACAACCGATCTAAGACCGCAGTTCCGCAGAGCCAGGTCCACGTTAACCATGGCCCACATAGTTATCTCAGCTCCAAGGTTCTGTATCTTAAAGTTACTTGCCTGTCGTAAAGCCGCTTCACGTGCCCAACGATTACTCGATGCCGCATCCGGTAAATGACGTATCCTACCAAGAGTGCTTCGTATCTGTAAAGTTTTTGATACCTCTTTCTGGTTAGCCTTATCCCACTTCTTTATCATTTGGTACGTAGCCCACCATTTGTCAATCTTCTCCTTTGCTTCCCGCTCTGAACAGTTAAGCTGTTTTGATAAACCATGCTCCGTGATGTTATATTGACAGCCGAAATTAACACGCTTGGCATCAGTACGGAGTTCCTTATATTTACCGCTCTTGTGCTTAATAAACTCCTTTAGTGGTATGTCGTTAACCTCTGCGCCGGTCATGCTATGCAAGTCAATTCCCTCTTGGAAAGCTTTTTTAAACTTTGGTTCCCTGGCTTCTGAACCAATAAGCCGTAACTCAAGCTGGTTGTAGTCGGACTGAGTAATAACACCACCCTCGAACCTTGACACAAAGCAAATCTTTACTAAGGATGGTTCCTCTTCCGTACCTCCTTTTATGTTCTGCAAGTTAGGGTTCCTGCTTGACAAGCGACCACTAACAACAAAATCCTGTATCAAGTCTGAAAATACCGTACCGTCAATCATCTTGTTAACTATCGTTTCAAGGTCCGACAACTGGTATGCGTAGCTACGTAATAAAACGATATCCTTTACAACGGGATGCATGTCTTTCAGTAAATCAAGGGTGTCGGCATCGGTGGATGGTTCCTTTGACTTTTTGGACTTATTAAGCACCGGCAATTTACAATAGCGATATAGCAACGTCTTTACCTGGGGGGAGGAGTTAAGGTTTATTTTCTTAAGCTTTTTCGACTCCGTTTTATCCTTGTTATGGTACTTTAACGTCTTCTTTACTTCGGGGTAATCCTGTATCCGTTTTTCTATTGTTTCTATCTCCTCGATAAGTTCGCACTCTACCTCAGCCATTTTCCCCTCGTCAAGTGCCATGCCGTGCTCCTCTGCTCTGGCTAAAGTGTAGGTTGCCGGTAACACTATGTTTTTATGCAACCAGAACAGAGCACTGTCTTTACATAACTCTTTTATTTGCTTCATATAAATTTGACGAGTGCAATCACTATCTCCGCAAGAGTACGGCATCATAAACTCCGGGTCCGCTTCCCAATGCTCATGCCCTTCGTCAAGAAACTCCTGCATAGGAGCATCATAACCACCCATGTCGGTAAATTGATAAGCCAGATCACTAAGTTTACGCTGGCTATTCTCATCAAGTAAATGCGCTAACTGCTTGGTGTCCCCTATCACGTTGTTAGGTTCACAATCAAAATGTCGTATGGTCCACTTGTTTTCAAACTTTACATTCTGCGCCACCTTAGGTACTTTAGACTTCATCCATCGTCTTACTGACCTATAAATTTTTGGTGGTACATAGTATTCTCCCGTGTCAATAAATTTCTGTTTATCAAACCAGTACAAACACACGGCTTTATCCTCATCCCATGATATACTTAAACACACAGGATAACCCTTGGCCGGTATAAGATTCGTTGTCTCATAGTCAAAAGCTTGCACAATATTTTCTTTATCTATAAGCATATCTAACATATCACATATTTCTCTATGGTCAACTACAAGATCATATTTCTTTCCGTCAAGCGGGTCCCTGTCACCACCAAGTATTTGACGAACGGCATTTTGTGTTTGGGTATTATATTCCCTTTGCCGCTGTTTGCTTTTAACAGCGTAGTCCGGGTGATATATAGGTATCACGTTTATTCCGTTTATGTCAATTTTACGCCCTACCCAATTTGTAAACTTCTTCTTTCCGGTAATAACTTGAAACACCTGGGACCCCATAGGTAATATATATTTAGGGTTGCATTTGTCAATAAGAAACTCTACAAACTCACGACACGCCTCAATATCTTTCTTTACAGGATTTTTCCCACCATCCAAATAGCAGTTGACAAGATTTATATAGTTTACAGTATGAGAACGGAACACTTCGTGGAACTGACGTTTCATCTGCTTTATATCCTCAGGACGAAAACCATTAACACCAGACTCAACTTTGAAACTGTTTTGTATAAATAATATATCGCATTCGTCAACAGAGTCATGTACTTCCATACACGTATCAAGATTAAAACACTCTTTACAACTCATTGTCCCACCTCCTGGAATCCATTTTTATCCTCCCGCCTCTACCAACAATGAGGTTATAAAGGGTCTCAAAGTCTCCGATTCTGTCAAGGTAATTGACCCTTCCCTCATTGTAAACTTTTTTAATGTCTTCTTTTATCCTTTTCCACAGACGTAACCCGTTACGTGGATTCATGCCGCACTGTTTTATAATATCTGTGATAATAACTTTCTTCCGTGGATCCTTCTTTGTCAAGCGCCAATGTTCTCTTAACAAAAGGTATATAAACCTTTGCCTCTTGTCGTTCATGTTTACAAAAGCAGTAAACAACACTTCATATTTTTCCTTTACAAATGCATGGTCCTCTTTTGTTGCACGGTCATCGGTGTCTTTGAGGTGATGTGGTTTGCTACGTATACTGTAAAGCGTTTTATCATAAGCCAGGTCCTCTTGGTACTCACCGGCTGTCATGAGGTCAATGCGTCTTTTGGTAGAACGGAGTATGTCGTATTTCTTATTCCGTAAAGAGATGAATATTAAGTCGTCATCAGCGTTCTTCTGCAGAAGCTCAACACCTAAAACCAATATACCAGTTCTGACCTCCTCTTTACAAGAGAGAGGAACGGACATTAATAGCAAGTCAACAAGCCGTAGTAAATACTTTTCTGTCAATCGTGGTACCCATCATCCTCATCTTTTATTTTAAATTTAGCAGCTATCTTTTCGGACAGTCTGTCTGTCAAATTAACTTTTTCACAATATGTCAAGAAGTCAATAAGCTTTACAATACACAAATCACCGTACTGGCCTACATTAAGGAAAAAGGGTGGTGTTTCGTCTTTAAATATTCTATTATTGTCAACACTACTATATAAAACCATCTCTTCAAGGAAATGACCTCCTTTAAAAACAACTATAGGGACCTTACTATTATCACACTCTTTAGACGCTTTACTAAGGAAATTAAATAACTTCCCGTTAAGTAACATCAATTGATTAAACGTAAACGTCTGATGATATTTACATTCTACAAAATAATAGAAAGTGTCGTTGTTTTCTGGGTCATAAAGGTCTGACTTTATTCGACCACCAACAATATCATCCGGGTTCCTGTGTAGTAAATTCGGTGTCCTACGTATATTACGTTCAAAAAAGTCCGAAAAAAGCTGCGCCACCTTCCGCTCAAACCGTGCCCCCTTATCCCTGCTTTTTTTAGCCATCCTTTTCTCCTTTTGTAAAGAAGTCCATGATGTTATATAAACCATTAACTCTTTTCGCACCATCAACTACGTTCTCCCCCCACGGTGTCTTGACAATATGAAATGCAGCGATATCCAGGTCCACAGCGGTTTGTATATCTATCTCATTGTCGTCAATCCAACAGTCAAGATTCAAAGCACTAAAAGCATCCCGCTTTGACTCAAACGGATTTACAAAAAAGATATGTCTTATGTCAATAGCCAACCTGTTCGTTATAAACCGTCTTGTTACATTACGAACCTTTTCATGTCGTGCTGAAACGATATAAACGGTGTTTCCCCTATTGTTAAGCCAATCAACAAACATACCAGCAAACGGTAGCAACTGCATGTCCCCCATGTAAAGAGGGTCCTCAAACACCTCTATTATCTTGTTTCGTACGGAACGTCTATAACCTGACAGGCCATATTTTTTCATCGGTTTAAGCGTCCCAGACTTCAATCGTAGTCTTCTTTCGGTTTCTGATAAAAAAGAGCACCGTGGTTTCGCTATCGTAAAGTCAAAGTCAATACCAACTATACCGTTTTTCATATTTCCTCCTTTAAAAGGAGTCCGGGGAGCCTTTCGACTCAACAATTGACAGGTACTACACCAAACTCTGCTTAGATACCGCTGGGATGTAACCATCACGGGCAGTCGGTATGTACCTCGTTACATATGGTTCCCGGCCATCTGTCAACTTACACCCTGCATGCGGACGCAAGAACCCGGACATAAAGTTATCGTTTCATCATTTTACCACGGCACATATGCCAGTAGCCACACCACTTGGGAGAACAAGGAAAGGTATTAGCTGGGTCGCACATAGGGAACACCCCGGCCTTTATCGCTTCCGCTACACTACCGATAATAGCATCAGCTACTATATAATCACCCTGCTTCCTTTGAGACTCAATAACCTTTACAGCACAGGATTTTGTTTTTGTAAAGTTACAAAAAGCAACCCGCTTCTTTTTTGACCCATAAGAACATATTGTCAACTGTAAATCGTTATCAACATCGTTTTGGGACTTGGACACTTTGGACACCTTATAATCAATGACGCTTTTCTTATCCTCCACGTCAATAAAAGCCATTACCGGTACTCCACCAAGCTCGACCTCAACTTTACGTTCCGGCAAATGAGAAGGGATTATCAAACCGGCTATCTGCTCACAATAGTTATTAAGCATACCTATACCCCTGTCAATAACGTCGTCCTCGTCCTCACCAGCGACTATCCACTCACTCTTGGGTATTTCCTTTTTCTTAGACATAAACTCATCAGCGAACTTTTCAACAACTATTTCCTTTCGTAAATTATCACCGTGTGTAAACTTGTGTTCATTATCCATCTCAACAGCGTCATGATGACAAATACCCTCCACCAGAGCCACACCCGGAGGAGCTTTTTTCTTTTCTATATAACGATATTCATATTGCTTACCACACCTTTGATACATACCTACCTGCGTTATCGACAGATAGCCATGTGGTAAGTCTTTATCTGGTTCAAGGGTCTCAAGCGCAAACCGGCTTTTAGTGGAGGGCTTTTCCTCCTTACGTCTTCTACTTGGCATCAAGGTCTCCTTTGTCAATTAAGGTTTCTATTATTTTATAACTCTCGTACAAATCTTCTTCTTGACAAACACGAACAAGGTTAGCAAGCTCCCTGCAGACCTCCTTCGCAAGTTGAAACTTAAAAATAAGGAAGGCTACGGTATATGGCGACACCGACCGGTTTTGTATACACAAATGCAGTTTGTCAAGATTAAGCCTTCCGCTCTTGCTACACTGAGACCGGCCATACTCACCAACTACTATTGCCGGTATGTCAAGACTTTTCTTCTTTGTAGAAGCATCTTTCATCATAGAATTTACATAGCGGAAATAGCGGGTAAAAGAAGGGCCTGTTTTGAATACGCCTATAGGTGGGTATTTCATCCTAAAAAGCTTAGCACAAAGTCGTTGGTCGAAGGTATGAAACTGGGCCTTTACAAATACAATAACCTTGTTCACCGAATCCACTTCCTTAGCAACCAGAAGGTCTATCGTTTTGTAAACTTGGTCCCCCCACCGTTTAGGCATATTCCATTTCTCTTTGTCAAGTCTTTTCGCAACTTCTGTAGTATACGTGTTTACAAACGCTATTTTCAAGTTGTCAATATCCATAACACCTATAAGGTACGTATAAGAAGCGCAGTTCCATGGAACGGGGTTATTAGTGATGTGATTACAAGAGCTGGACAGCAGAGGAAACCAGACTAAGTAGACAAGTGAAAATAAAACAGGAGCAGAGACCCGAAGACCTACTGCTCCATTTCATACGGAGGAATAGCCATACGGCCATTTTTAAACCCCATATCTTTTGTAAATTAACTTACGCTATTACTCCTATGCATTGTTATAACTTGGCCAATTAGACCAACATCACTGCCGGTACCCCATTTATTTGAATCAGCAGAAATTTTATTAGGGTTCAATACCGCCCCTGACGTTACAATACGCCATGAAGTAGGTGGAACATAAAAGTCTATAGCGCCTGGTGCATAAAAGTTACCCTCTTTTGTTATTATGGATGCTGTTCGTGTTATAGTCCAGTTCCAATCGCTTGGAAAAGAGCCACCAACGGGGGATAAAGCAAGACTCTGATTCGCCGTGTCAATTTGACCATAAACCCCTTGTGGTGGTATAATCATAAATATGATGTCATTTATTACCATCCATTTCATATCGAATATTAAGTCTCCGCTTGCAAGCGCACCAGCAGAACCGGTTCCTTTTGAAGTGAAGTTACCAACGAGAGGGGTTAATATCATACTCTTCGTATCTGAATGCACTCTTGTAAAGGAAGTGTTTAACCATTGTATCCAACGGTATGTCCACCTGTGCAACCAGTTAAAAAAGTTCCGTGGCGGCTGTTCTTTAAAGTCCCATCCGAAACGCTGATGTGGATCGTTTTCAGGCTCCACTACGTTATTTTGTCCACTTGTTGCGTCTACCTTGTCTTCATCTGCGAATTTAGGTAGAGTAGTTGGTTTATCTGGCATTTGTAAACTCCTTTATGTTATTATGTCAACGAATTGTCCACCGATGGGATTACCACCTTCGGTATAGTTATATTCACTAAAACCGTCCGTGTTCGGTAAAGGAGGGAAACCTCCCTCTCCGTCAAACGCAAAAGTAGGCTCATCACTATTTATATAAGTTAGTATTATACCAACACCGGCAGGTGCTATAGCCTCTATTTGTGTTTGTAAATCACTTGGTAACGCCAATATACTACCGAAGCTTAAACGCACCTTTGCAGGATGCAATTCATAATAGTGGATGAAAAACGTGTTCATCTTAGTTTTTAAGAATAGTATTAACGTCTCAGGCTCCCCATGTGATTTGTTTAGTATAGGACGTAACCTCAATGCAGTTCTGTAAGTTTCATCATTACGTCCGTTTCTTGATTCACCTACTATCTCTCCTATCATGTCAAGTTGAACACCGCTTGCATCATCTATATTTCTTTTTGTCAATAGGTCGTATAATACATACTCCTCCTCCTGGAATGGAGCGATAAAAGCCGCTGCCAGGGCGTTAAGGTCTGGTGACGTTTGCTCAAATTGCTCAATGAGAAGAGCTAAAGAGCGATTAACATGGTCAGGAATAAACGGGTCATCCTGAGGTATATACTTAAACCAACCATAAGTGCCAACAAGCGGCATACTCGATGGAAAGGTCCAACCGAATACACCTACCTCAGTCATAGAGGGTAATGTCATTTGTAAACTCCTATATAGATTCTTCTGTTCTTTCTGTCTCCGTTATCTTAATCTTAAACAGGGGTGTAGTCGCATTTGGTAAATAAAAGGTGTGATAGTCACCGTCACCAAGCGTTTCTTTAACTATTCTACCTTTAGACATTGACCGGATGAATTTAAATATCTGTTCTATTGTCTCCCCGTCAAGCTCTTCAGATAATAGGTCTTCAGGCACCTCGTCAACTTTTGTTATAACATCGTCATAAATCGAATCCGCTGACGGTATAACACCACTTGCTGCATACTGTTTAACAGCCTTTACAATTACAAGTTTATTTGGGTCACTATCTTCGAGTATAACTTCATCCGTCTCTGCAGCACCCAATAGATTGCTACGTGAAAAGTGTAAAGCCACGGAACTTTCTTCACATGCAAAATCATACATAAGTTGATTACCTGTTTCTGAGTCAGACACCTTTACAAAACAAAAATATCTACCGACACCTGTTCTTTCAAGGATTTTATAACCTGAAAACTTTACAGATGAATCAAGTGGATTTATACAAGCTTCCTCTTTGTAGAGAATAGAGTTTTTATCAGTAGCATCAGGTAATTCAACATCTATCGAAAACTCGTTATCGTCAGGGTCTTCCATGTTACCACTTGTATCGTAAAAGTTAAGTGTTATTTTGTATGATTTAAAGCCAGTATCGGGTATATTAAACCTGTTCGGAAGACCTATAACAGTTCGTGTGTTATTTTGTATGCTGTCAACTTTACCTTCCACTGTGTCAAGTTGTGAATCTATACTGTCAACAACAGTATCAACTATATCAACCTTACCCTCCACCGTGTCAAGTTGCGTATCTATACCGTCAACAACAGTATCAACAACATCTATTTTTCCTTCTACTGTATCAAGTTGTGAATCTATTCCGTCCACTACGGTATCTACTACGTCAATTTTCTTTTCATTATCACTTAGATAACAGCTCAAACTTTTTTGTTGCGTATAATCACCATCATTGATTCCCGGACGTGCGAGTGTTTGAAACCACAGTTGACTTGCGGTATATGTGTCTGGTACTTTAAAATAGATATAGAACTGGCCTACTTCAGAACCTTCCTCAACCATCTTTTTCCCACCAGACAAACCAGAACTATCAGCAGCAGTTGTCAATTGTGCATCTTTATAAAAATCATCACTGATAGCTTCCCCTGTTGTCAATATTCGATAAGCTCTTATACTTATATCCGAGTTATATGGTACAGCTTTTACTCCCCAGCAGTCAAACACCTCAGCAGTTATTTTTATAACCCTGTTTCCACTTGAAGCAATTGACATAACAGGAGACGCTGATAGACGTATATTCATTTCAGGACTAAGGTATATGTCAAACCCTGTATCCTTAAATACCTTAGTTCCTGATTGGTCAACCACTGCCACGCCAACCGGTCTTGAGAAGTCAATTTCATTTGCACCATCAAACATGGACCTGTTAAAAGCTATCCTATGTAAATAAACTGTACCGTTAGCTGGTACTACAAGTTCATGGGTTCCTGAAAAAGCTCTTTCTGTATAAGCCGGTGTCCCCGCCGATTTATCCCAATAGTAAACTTTAATATCAGAGTCAACTAAAACATCAGTAGTTACAAACTCTCCTGTTGCTGGGTCAATTAAAGGTATTAAAACCTCTATAGGGTCTCTTAATATTGATCTTTTAAATTCCATTAAACATCTCCTTTTGTAAATTTACTAATTAAAATCCACGAAACATCCCAAGTGCAAATCCTCTTGGGGAAAACTTCATATCTTCAGAGCCAACAGCAAACTCTATATGTTGATACGCAGTATATGCTTGTACTCCGCTAACGTCCTGATCCCCTCTTTGTAACTGCGAAGTATCATCATCTATTTTAACAACAGTAATACCTATATCTTTATAATTATCACCTATAGAATTTGCACCGGACCAATGATTAAAACACCCTGTCAAGTTAAAAATAACGTCACCTGGCTTTTCATTTGTGTAATCTAAATTATATGTTTCTCCCGTCCAGTAAACGAATCCCTCATCTTTACGTTTAATAACACCCTGTGGTAACTCAACAACATAAGCACAAGCGTATGGTGCTGCCATTGCTGTATACGCATAAGTACGAATTGTATCATTGTCAAGCATTCGAGAGCTTTTTAAATGTTCATTATTAGGGTCACCTATAGTACCGTCACTGTGTTGACATGACCATAATAAAAACGAGTTATCTAAATCAACAGCACTTGACAAATCATAATCATTTTGGTTAGATGTGTTAGGTATATTGTTTATAACGAGTCTTTCTACATTTGCAACTGGTAATCTTATAACCTGCCAGTATATAAGATGAGAAGGTGATGATAGAGATATGTTGCTACGTATACGTAATTCTGGACCTGTCCCAGGATTAAATACAACATGATAAAACGCTTGATCATCAAAATCCCCAGACCAACCAGTATATTCACTTAACAAATGGCATATTGATATACAATCGGTTTCGTCAGTTATGGAAAGTGATACATCGGTGGGGTTAGAACTTTTTTGTACTTGCCCACTGTCAACTTCTACTCCTTCTATTAATTCATACACAAAGTAATCAACAATAATTTGTATTGAATAACCAGGAACATACCATCTCTCTAAACGTAAAGTATCACCATCAAGCATTCTTGGTGTTACTCCGTAGGAACCATATGCCACCATGTCAAGTGAACCAGTATTTAATAAACGACATTTTAAAGTTAACATAACCCTTGACGTGTCAACAGCAGAAGGAAGATCAACATCAGCTACATCCTGCGTTGAGTTAAAAGTAACTCTACCTACCTGTAAAGTTTTAATAATTGACATATTAAAGTTTCCTTTTATAGCATATTAAAATATACATCTATTTCGGTATACTCCCAGACACGGTAACCCCAAAGGTACTTATCTTTAGCAGGAAAAACATAACGACCTAAAGGCAGATCATTTATTTTTTTAAACACCAATTGACCAACACCATTAGTAACTGACATAGCTGCTTTAATAATACCATTTGGTGTTTGTACTGGAACAAGTTTTGGATTTACAGTTGACAACGATGTTTTAATAGTTGATTTATTGGATTCGTATACTGTCAATGTAATAATAGTCTCATCAACACCATCACCTTCGATGTTGTTTTTATTGGATTCGAATTTAATCCAACCCTTGGTGTCCTCAACTGTAAAGTCCACACCAACAATTTCGTTGTTTGACCAAACAGCGGTAAATTCATCACCGGATAAAATACGTGCATGATCACTTGACGGATTGAGATTATAGTTTATCCAGTATGCTGATATATCCCCCTCCTGTAAATTATTTCTTTCAGCAAACTTTGTTTTAATTCGTGCTTTAAAAGCATCTAACTCACTTTGAGTTAACGTTTTATTGTGTGATGCAAATCCATTATTAAGAATTTCATTCGTATTTTTATTACCTACTATCCACATATATTCCTCCGTGTAAATTTATGGTGATATAACTGTTATTCTTGTTAAGTCAAACACGGCTATCTCACTCGCCGCTATTTCATATGTAGTTGTTTGCCATATAACTCCATCATCAGACAGACGTATGGCAATTGTTTCAATACCAGGTACCTCAAAAATAGAGCCGTGAAACCGCTGTGGTATAACGTCTTCTCCTATGTCAAGTGTATTCCCATAGTTAAGTATCTTCTGTGCAACCTGGTCATCACCATCGCCGGGGTACTCTTCTTCATCGTACAAAGTAAGAGTCGCTTCAACATACATTTCCACCTGTATAGGACGTGTAAAGTACATCCGCTGTAGGTCTCCATTACTGTCAAGTACGTCATAATAGTCATTACTTGACGAATACGTCTGTATACCTGCCGGTTTTGTCAACCAAAGCTGGTTACCTATGTCTTCATCGAGACCACCCTCAACTACTATCTCTATGGAATGAGGTGGACGACCATCACCATCAACAACGTCAGTGCGGTTTTCAAACCCACGTACCTGAGTAACGTCTTCAACATCGTCCTGCATACGTGCTACTATTGACGGGAGAGTACCAGCGCCTACAACTTGTAAAGACTCCTCACGTCTTATACGTGCCTCTGCGTCAAGTTCGGTGTCACGCCCCTCAATACCGGCCTCAAAGTTATTAACATCGTCCCATCCGGTGACCGGTGTTTCTATTATTGTCAAGGTGTTTTGTGGTGCGAATATCTTACCTGCATTTACAGCATACACAGTACCGGATTTATGCCAGTTAAGGTTAGAGGTAACCTGGGTATTAAACGCACTAACTTTACCAACGAGAAGTATTCTATCACCAGGTAGATGTTCGGCGGTTACTACTGCACTGGCATCACCGTTAATATCAGCAACAAGAGCAGCGACAATACTGTTTGCTGTGGCACCTACACCAGAGTCAATATCATATACCGTGCTATCAATAGTAATAGCATATACCGTGCTGTCAACCACCTCATCAACAGACACATATATACGGTTTTGGCCAACAGGAGTTATCTCCGTGTCAGTACGGAACTCGTATACCTCATTGTCTGTAGCAGACCGAATCTGTTTACCGATAGAAATAATTGTTCCTGTCGTACCAAGTAAAGCAACGTCACACACTGTGCTCGTTTTGCCAAGCCGTGTTAACCCGTTGTAATCAAGTACGTAGTCAAGAGACACCCCGGTCGCCCCGGATGGCCACTGACTAACCCAAACCTTTTCCATCTGTTCCCATATGTCAGCATGAGGTTTTGAAAAGACACCTATTAGCTGACCAAAAACGCTTTCAGGGTCAACGTTGGCGTTAGGCCATATGGCGATAATAGCCTGCTCCAGGTCCCCTTTTATGTCTTGTAAACGTTTAATCAAAAAACCGTCATCTGTCAATCCAAATGTCATATTGTAAATACCTCCGTGGATTGGACCTCACCGTATATAGAGTCCGCTCTCCAGGTAACGTCCAGTTTCCTTAGCTGGTTATCATAGTCGACCTGAAACTCAACGAGGCTTATTATTTCCGGTTCGTCAAGTATTGCTGCCTTGTAAATATTTTCTATAAGATTCAGGTCCGGGTTTTTTATTAGTATCGATTCAAAGTATTTGATACCTACCGAAGTGTCAAGATACCATTCAGCAAAGAAGAACTTTAGCTTTATGGCTATCTTTTGTATAAGAGCATCGGCATCACTTATAACAACGAGGTCGTTATTGACAAGCAATAAGTCCCACACGCCGCCTTCATCTGTCAATAATAAATCCTGCATCACTCTGCCTTTGTTTTTAATGTTGCTATTGCACTTGTTAACGGAATAGCTGGTGGACCTGTAACACCTGGTCCTGTGGTAACACCACTATGAGTATGCGCATTGTAAAGAGCAATAAGGTCATCTGTTATTAGCTTACGTAAAGCAGTTGAACCTATCTCTATATCACCATTGCTCTTTATTGTTATTTTATTTCCTCCGTCAATCTCTATGTCACCATTTTTCTTTATACGTACTGCATTATTACCCCAAAACAGTTCAAGGTTATCACCACCATCGTCACCATCCGTAAATTTATTTACCGATAATAGTGCTATTGCATCTGTTAAACTAAACTTACGTGTATTGCCAGGTATAATCGGTTCGGTACTTTGTGTGCTGAGCCAGTAGTCTAAGGACCGCTCCGCAAAAATAAGCAATACGGTTTGTCCAACGAATTGACTTTCCGGCAACCGTATACCCGATTCACCAACACCATAGAACATTACGGGTACATCGCTTATTGGCTCAAACTGTAGTTCCTCCCCGTCAAGGAACTTTTTCTTGATAAGAGGCAATACGGTAGCCTTCCTGGTGGCGCTGTCATACTTAGTTATCCTTCCCGGTAAACTCGTATGAAGCTCCTCAGCAAGCATGACACGGAACCCTTGCTGTATAGCTTTTGTTAACGTTGCGTTATTAGTGCTTTTCATACAGATATAGCCTCTATCTCTGTTTGCCAAGCAGAGCCGTGGGTATCGCCACTATGGTTGACATTAAGAATCTTAAACTCAGACTCATCTGTCAATACTTTACTTGTAAGGTTTACTCTACCACCAGGTTCGGCCACTGGCTGTAATAAACTTTTTATTTTCCACCCGTCAAGTTGTTTTATGTCGGTCTTCTTCTTTCCTGTTTTTATCTTTATCTGCTCCGGGGAGCCTATCAAACCAGTTTGAGGGGAGAGGTTTATAACTATAGTTTCATCTGTCAAATCCTCTTGGTAAAGCTTTAACTCGTTGTTTTGGATTGACCACTGCAAACTGAGTATCTTACATACCTCATCCATAACCGTTTTTATCTTACCAACAAAAGCATACCCATTGTTAAGTATAACGTCATTAAACGCTATCCCGCTAAAGGCCAGTTGTTCAGCAAAACCAAATCGTTTTATTGTGTCACTCAAAACTTGACGCATACTAACACTACCACTATAACTAAGGGATATCCTTTTATCCTGTATGTTGTTTTCACCGTCACTTGCTTCTATAACGGTAATAACCTCCGGTGGTGCATACTTATGGCTGACGTTTGTTATGTCACCTTTAAAAACGATACTTAACCCAGGTCCATCTTCGTATCCAGCATATAGCGTCAGTAAACTATCCGTTTTGTCAATAAGGTTACGTGTGCTTTGACTAAGGTTATATATGCCCACCACGGCTTTATTAGGGTCTGACGATTCAGTTTTCTTCACGTCAAATTCAGTCCTTAACCGGGATATTTGTAGTTGTAAACTTTCATCTCCTACTTCCGGGTTTGTTATAATCACGTTTGCTTTACGGTTAAACAGGCTCAAGCTCATCCTCCTCAAAGTAAAGCAGGTAAGCTCTTGACAAAAGATCATCCTGTTCAAGTTCGGTCATATCCTCGCTTGGGTCAATAACATAAAGCTCTCCAGGTGGTAACCCCCTGTCAACGAATTGACCGATTAACTCATGGAATATAACCATACGGATACCCAGCACAAGAGGGTTCTGGTCCCTGTCGTAAATACTCATACTCCAAAACTCACCACGTGAGTTCCAGTTGAACTCAAACAGGTATACCACTCCGTCAATAGTTACCTCCTCAGTAAAGGAGGGTGAGTCCTGAAAAGGTATTGCTATCATTTGGGTCTCACCTTTAGTTTGTTTTCCATAGCTGTTGATATCTTACTAAGTAAAGATTGTTGTTTAATCTCCTTGGTGTCTTGCTTGCCTTTATTACTTGTCTTAGCTCCCTGGTTTTCTGCGTTCTGTGCAGCACCGTTCATGTCGCTTATGTTCTCAATAACCGTTATATCGGATTGTACTTTGTCAAGACGTTTAAAAGTAGCTGTAAACCGCTGTGCTTGACCACCGGCACGGTCCACTGGAAAACGTAAATTTACGATTACCATATTGTTATACACCTGGAGTATTGTCACCAGGTCAATTATCTCCGCTTTTTTAAACTGAACCGTTGTTCCTTCCTTTACATCTGCGACTCTTCTCCCGGATATATTAAGCAACTCGTTAAAGGCCAACTGCACCCTATTGCTGTTATCCTCACGGAAAAGGAACTCCCCGGACCTGCCACCAAGAAGTTCAGGTGGAGTATTGGTTATAAAACCGTCAATCGTTATGTTTTCTGGTTGAGGCCGAACATGGTCCCCTATGTCAAATCCTTCTTCAATAGGGTAGCTGGTGACAACATTACGAAAGTCGTGGTTTTCCCTTATCGTTGCGTCAAGCTCTATGTTACCTATCTTTTGGGGTTTTCTTCTGTTAACAAGTATACTTATACCCATTACTCGTCCTCCATGTTAAACCTAAGAACGTCGGATATCTCTTTTGTAAATACCTTTGCTGCAGCCTCCTCAGCTTGCCTTTTCGTCTCGTCAATTATGTCCTGGTCAGTACCCGCAGGTACATTAGCGTTTATCTCAGCATTAACACTAACAGAACGGGCTACGCCTCCACCACCACCGGTACCAGCAAGGGCAAGAGCGGGGGAATTTGGGTTACCTACTATGCTACCAGTAGAAGCACCAAAAACATCGCTACCAGCGGTATCCCGGAACAAGCCTACCTTTTGGCCAAGGCGTTTTATCTTCTGAAATAGGCCTTCGATTGGTTCAATTATTTTCATCACTATATCAGCTATCCACCCCGTCACCAACGGTGTTAAAAAGGATAGTAATCGTATAACCTGTTCACCGATAAGCTTAGCAAGTACCTTTAATGAGTTTACTATCATTTTGTCAAGCATCTCAAGGAAGTTATATACTACTTTCCATAGTACCTGTAAAGCCCTCCACACCAGCGGACCAAGGATTGACAAAAAAGCACCAAAGAACAACAACAGGTTCTTGATTATGTTTTCTACTTCAGTTACCGCACCATCAATATCATCCGTCAATATCCTGTGTATCAATGATGCTATAGACCAGAATATCTCTTGTATAAACACCCACATATTACGTAGATGCTCAAGAAAAGGTTGTATTGCAGCTTGTATTTTAGGTGCTAATGTTTCCCATGGCTCAAGGAATTGACCAATGAGAGAGTCGCCTCCCCTCATGTAAATAACAAGGTCCTCAATAAACGCAGCTATAATAGCAGCAACGGCAACAACAGCGGCGGCTATTAAAAGGAATTTACCAAGTAAGAACACCACCGATACACCTGCTTTACCAGCCATAACCGCCAGAGTACCAAAAGCACTGGCAACAAATTTACCAAGTGATATTATACCAGAGAAAGCCAATAAAAGCGGTCCAATTACCGCAAGTAAAGCGAACCCGAAGAATATAATAGTCTTCATAGTCGGCGATATGTTTCTGTCAAGAAAACTGAATATATCAATAACGAGCATTAGTATTCGTTTTAATACCGGCAGTAAAGTAGTCTCCAGGGAACGTATTGACAACGTGATAACATCAAGAAAGTTGCTCCACATACCACCAAGGGTCTTAGACTGCTTAATCATAAGATTAGCAAAGCGACCACCTTCACTTGACATACGGCGAAACGCTTCCTTAACCTGATCAAAGCCAATAGTACCTTTAGACACCATCTCCTTTACGGCACCTTCAGTTGTATTAAGCATCTTAGCAAGCTCAGCTAATAACGGTACACCGGCTACCGCAAAGTCACGGACCTCCCTTCCTGTCAAACGAGCTTGCGCCCGGACTTGACCGAAATTCAAGGCTAACCTTGATATTGGTACACTAAGACCTGCAGCAATATTACCAAGCATTTGCAACTCGTCAAGCACAATATCAGCACTTGACCCCATGGCAAGTAGTTGCTTTACAGTAGGGCCTATCTCTTTTATCTCAAAAGGTGTCTTAGCTGCAAATTCAAGCATGTTAGTAACAAGCTGGTCCGCTTCCTCTGCGTTACCAACCATCGTTTCAAAAGCAACGTTCATCTGCTCAAAGGTGCTGAGTGTACCCGCTATCTTTGCCCCAAGGAACCCAAAAGGTAAGGTGAACATAAACGTCATACGTTGACCCAAACCTTGCATCCTACGTTGTAAAGCGGTTACCTTTGCTTCAGCGGCGTTCCACTGAGCTTCACTGACCCGAAAGCCTATTAGGTTTATAAGCTCACGTATTATCATTATGTCAATCCCATTTCATTAGGATTACCACCAGCCTCTTTTACAAGAAATACAAGAGCCGTTTTTATAACAAAATAGTCCTCACGAACCTTACATTCTTTTTCATGAATTTTTATTTCTTTTGTTATACTTTTCTGGTGATCTATATCCCTATGTGTTTTTATACCAAGTACAACTTCGTTTTTTACTGCTTTATTTTTTGACATAACGGTAATAGCAAATGTCAATGATGATGAAAAAATTGCAACAAGACAACCGACCAAAACTCCAACCATTATAGGATTCATCGCTTCTTTCCCTTCTTGTCAAGTAGAATCTTTTCCACCTCGTCTTTAAAGTTTAACAACTCATTAGCCTTTTGTATATCGTCAACCGTCCAGTGGGTATCAATCTCCTTTAAAGTCGCTATCTTGTGTACTACTAACCTCCAGATTGGTAACTCGTCAATTACCTCTTTATCTAAGAGTCCTGTAAGTTCTCTGATTCGAGCGGCATCTGTGCTATCCTCTCCTTCACTTTCTCTATCATAGCGCCAATACCGCCTTTTCCGAAAAAATTGTTTACGTCAATCACCCAACGTAACACCTCGAAAAGCATCTGATAGTTACCAGCGAACATAAAGTCGAAATTAGCCGATTTGGTCATATCCTTATTGTCAAGCATAGTATGACCCATAAGCTCTTTTATAAGCTCAATAACTTTCGATTCTGTCAAGTTGGTTAGTAGGTGCTCAACCATTTTGCTTGTGTCAAGGTCCATTGATTTAACAGACTTAACACCAGACATTAATGGCATAACAAGACGAGCGAGTTTTGTTTGTAGCTTGATACCACGTGTACCAAGGAACTGAGAGGTAGTCCCCGCTACCTCATTGTCCTCTTGGTCATGAAATACTTTATCAAAAGTTTTCACCTTTTGTTCCGACATCATAAACCTCCGTATGAAAAAAGTTTACTTATGCTGTTATGAGGGCTGTTCAGGGTTACTTCCCACCGTGTAAAGCAGTTCGGCAAGATCAAAAGCCCATTCCCTGTTTGTTATCTCCTTTGCCAATTCGGTGTTTGGTTTCTTGACGCACCATGCAGCAGGAGCAGTAGCGATAGTAGTACCGTTAAAGTCCTTAAGAAGCATTGGTATAACACCGTCATTTGAAGTCTCGTCAAGCTCCGCTATAGCCGACAGGTAGTCGTTTGACGGGCTTGTTTGCTTCAGTGTAATTGTCAAGCGGCCTGATGTATCATTACTCTTTGCCCTCGACACATTACCATCCGCACCGGAGACCTTAGAAAACATATCCTCCGAACGTTCAAGGAGAATACCTGTACCATCAGCAAAGCCCTGGATAGGGACACCACCCATAATGAGCTTGTACTTTTTAAAATCGTACGTACGTACACCCATGTTTATCTCCTTTTGTAAAGCTTTATTTGTTTATGTTAATTTACAGAGTAACAGTACCTTCAACCTTTACCTTATGAATAGCACCAGCTAACCATGCAGTAAACTTGACGTTCTGTAAA